>CEUQ01188639.1_pt1 | contig 18718 bp, 20 predicted proteins | sample 361491 | NCBI WGS metagenome assembly CEUQ01 (sample SAMEA2622796, study PRJEB7988) | marine metagenome | biome: marine biome (ENVO:00000447); feature: marine epipelagic mixed layer (ENVO:xxxxxxxxx); material: "saline water (ENVO:00002010), including plankton (ENVO:xxxxxxxx)" | depth 120 m | reverse complement strand
AAGACGACCTTTCATTTCGTCGTTCGGCAATGAAATGCTCGTGACAGTAGCTTCTGAAACGACTCCCGCCGCAAGCCGCTGCATACTCGCAGCTAAAATCTCCCGCGCCTTGTCGTCAGCTTCATCCTGTGCCTCTAGTTCGGCATCCCTGTATCGGCGTGCCAGTTCGAACTGGATATCTTCTTCTGCTTGGTCTAGCAGTTGTTGTTTGGCATCTGCGATAGAAAGTCCCGAAATGGTTTCGAGTTTTTCTCCCGCTTGAACCTTCAAATCGTCGATCTCACGTCGCTTTTCTGCGAGGTCGATTCTTTGATTGCCAAGGTCAGCTTCTAATTCTTTTACCGAATCTGACCTACTTTGCAGAGTTTCTTCTCGTACTTCAAGTCGACTCTGCTGGCGTTGTATTTCTAACTTCTGCTCATTAAGCCTGGCTTCAGCGTCGCTTCGGACCTGAAGTGCCTGCTCTTTTGCTTCGAGAAGAATCTCCTTGCTGCGAGCGTTGGCTCTGCGCATTTGCTGCGCAGATGCTTCATCAACTGCTCGCTGTGATTTTGCCGAAAGGAGGTTGCGAAGCTGGAAGCCCAATCCACTTCCTATCACAACCGAAACTAGGGCAACCAGGATGGCGATTAGGATGGTGTCCATCCGAGCCCCCCTGAGCCATTGAGTAATTTCTTTTTTGTTCAGTTTGTGCGAAAGACAGGACCGTATGCCTTGTCGACCGCGACTTGAATACTAAATTCGCAGTGGCTTTCGTGCAAGGAGTTGAACTGGAAAATCGGTTCATCGAATACGTAAACAGGCAAAATAAAACGCCGCAACCGACGGCTGCGGCGTTTTGAATTTCTTTGTGTAAGAAGGATTACTCTTCTTCGCCGTCGGCTCTGTCGCCTTCTTCACCTTCGACACCTTCGACACCTTCTTCACCCTGTTCGCCTTCAGCGACGATATCTTCTTCCTCGGTGACACGTGGTGGCTGAATCCACGCGATTCGATCTTCTTCTGGACCGGCGAGGGTTACTCCGTTCGGAAGCGTTAATTCACCAGACGTAATAGATGAGTCGATGTCCATGAGACCAGAACAGTCGACTACGATTTCGTTAGGTACGTCGAAAGGCTTGGCACGTACAAGAATTTCGAACGTACCCTGTGTTACAACACCCGCACCTCCAGCTGTACCCGGAGCATTTTCCTGTCCGGTAAGTACGACTGGGACTGGGGCCTCAACTTCCTGTTGGGCGTCGACCCGTTGGAAGTCGACGTGCTGGATTTCACCAGAGACCGCGTGACGGGCGATTTCACGAACGATGGTCACGGTGTCTTTTCCTCCAGTTACCTGAAGCGTGACTGGAGTGGTTCGACCGGCAGCTCGGAGAACAGTATAAAGATCGGATGAGTCTGCCTGAAGCGACTCTGAATCTTCGTTGAGTCCATACATATGAATGGGAGTGATTCCCTGGCGGCGCAGTGCTCGGTTCTTTTTACCAAGCGCTGTTCTAACATCTGCTTTGAGAGTTATATTTTCCATTGATATCTTCTCCCGTTACTTCGGAGCTGGTTGGGGACCAAAAACTGGTCTTTCCTATCGAGAAATCTGATTTTGAAAGTGACGTTCCGAGTTCAATATCTCGGATGCACATCGATTAACGGTATCACGGGTTACGGTATTCGTAACGAATATTTTGCGACCCTGTTGAGTTTGATCTTTCGAACCAGCGAAAAGCTGACTCGCTAGGTCAGGAAAGCCAGTCCAGTGGTAATATTGCACTTGATAATCGATTGAATTTGATCGATTTTGTTGTTCGGTCTAGTACGTTTGAATCTCGATTCAATCAGTAACCGGAACGAGGATGGAGTTTCGAACGATGCTTGTTCCGATGAAGGTGGATTACGGTGTTAGAACCCTCGTTTATCTCTCGCAACAAAACGATTCGGAATTCACTTCCACGTCCGATATTGCAACCGCGCAGCACATTCCCGAGCCCTACCTGCTTAGGATTTGCTCGGAACTTCAGAAATCGGGGCTGATCGAGTCCCGACGTGGCCCGCAAGGCGGCCATCGTCTTGGCAGAGCTGCGGATGATATTTCGGTCAGCGATGTCGTTAACTCGGTCGACTATTCTCTAGCTCCCATCGACTGCGTCGAAGAGCCTGACGGCTGTAAGCTCTCCGGGGCTTGTTCGCAGCGCGAGCTCTGGAGTGATGTGGAAGCAATGCTGCTCGAGCACTTGAGCAAAGTAAAAATCAGTGAACTGATGAACCAGCAAATGTCGATGGCAGCTGTTTCACAAGTAAAAACGGACTTTTAGGCTCACAACCCGAAAACGGTTGCACCCGGCAAGTTCAAACTGAATCTAACTCCCATAATGCGGCTCGAATTCTCGAATTGGCGCGCCGCTCCCGGATTTTGAGGGCGATATGCGTCAATATGCGGAGTAAACTTCATTAGTACTGCCCCGATACAGCGACGAAATGCGTACAGAAATGGCGCAAATTTCGAGAGACTTATCGGGCATAGATAAGTAAGAGGAAATGACAGGGACATGGCAGAGACCAACCGCTTCACGCCACTCACACCCGGACAGGTACAGCGCTATAGCCGTCATCTGATCATGGACGGCGTTGGTAGCGTAGGCCAGCGAAAACTGATCGATTCAAAAGTGCTGATTGTAGGCGCAGGTGGACTAGGTTCACCGGTGGCGCTTTACCTCGCACTCGCCGGTATAGGCACGATCGGAATCGTAGACTTTGATGTTGTAGACGTTTCAAACCTTCAGCGACAGATTCTGCACACCGATGCAGACGTCGGGCGGCCAAAGGTCGTTTCCGCTAAGGAAACCATTGAGGCTCATAACCCGGAAGTGAACGTAATTCTCCACGAGGAACCGATCAATTCCGACAATGCGATGGACATCATCCCCAACTACGACATTATCGTGAACGGAGCGGACAACTTCGCCACTAGATATCTCGTAAACGACGCGGCGTATCTCGCTGGGAAGCCTCTCGTCGACGGAGCCATTCTGGTGTTCGATGGACAGGCAACAACGTATCAGCCGGGTAGTGGTTGCTACCGCTGCATGTTCCCAGACCCACCACCTCCGGGTGAAGTGCCTAACTGTGCTGAAGCCGGTGTAATTGGCGCGCTTCCTGGACTGGTTGGTTCAATCCAGGCTCTCGAAGTCATCAAGCTCGCAATGGAAGTCGGCGATCCTCTTACCAGCCGAATGCTTCTGATCGACGCGTTGACGATGGACTTCCGCGAGATAAAGATTCGACAGAATCCAGAGTGCAAGCTTTGCGGAGAGAACCCAGAAGTCACGGAGCTGATCGATTACGAGATATTCTGTGGCATTCTTCCTCCCGAGCCAGTTGAAGAGCAGATTGTGTTGGCCGACTAGTCGGTGGGCATCATGTTTGTCTTAGAAATCGGGCAGGACTTGATTAGATAAACGAACTCACGAAAGACCTAATTTCTTGGCAAAAACTTTTGTCGCTCCGTTCACACCGGTGAAATCTGACGCGCTTGAAGCTATTGGCAACACGCCGTTGGTCGATGTTTCAATGCTCAGTCCTGATCCAAAGATCAAGATTTACGGCAAACTCGAATCAGTGAATCCGACGGGATCTGTTAAAGACAGAGCCGCCCGTTCGTTGATTCAAACCGCCGAAAGTGAGGGGATGATTAAGCCCGGAGACACTATTCTTGAACCGACTTCGGGTAACACCGGGCTTGGTCTTGCCATGATCGGGCGAATCAAGGGTTTCAACGTCAAGGTTGTGTTGCCGGCCAGCGTTCCACCTGAGCGAATCCAGTTGCTTGAGGCATTCGGTGCCGAAGTGATCTTGTCTCACAAAGACAAGGGGACGAACGAGTCGATCATCGTTGCCAAGCAATTGGCAGAAGAAAATCCTTCGTACTTCATGCCGTACCAGTACGGAAACCTCGCCAACCCGAAAGCTCATTACACGACCACTGGTCCCGAAATTGCTCGTGACCTTCCGGACGTTGACGCCTTCGTCGCCGGGCTCGGAACCGGTGGAACCCTTATGGGGGTGGGCCAGGCACTAAGAGAGCACAACTCGAACGTCGAGATTGTTGCTACGGCTCCGCATCCCGACGATAAGGTGCAAGGACTTCGCTCGATCGAACACGGGTTCATCCCGCCAATTCTCGATCTCGACAAACTCGACGGCCGAATTCTTGTCGAAGGCGAAGAGGCGTTCTACTGGACACGTCGATTGTTGACCGATGCGGGTTACTTTGTCGGTGTCTCTTCAGGAGCCACTTTCGCAACAGCGCGCAAGATCGCTCAGAAGTGGTCACGCGAAGGTAGAGAAGGCAAAATCGTCGCAATGTTTGCCGACGGCGGTTGGAAGTACCTGTCTACCGGTATTTACGGTGAAGACTTCAAGTTCAAACAGTCAGAAATCGAAGGCAAGACCTGGTGGTAGTCGCCTAAGATTTCCTAAATAGGTTTACTATCGAGACCCCCGAGTTCATTTCGAATCAGGGGTTGTTTTTTACATTTGAAAATCTATGAGTAAGGAATCGATAGTTGGCTAGTAGTTCCTTGAGAGAGTCGGAAAAGTCAGAACTGATATTCAAAACCGCGCGTGTGCAGGCGAGACTCATTTCCTCTGGAGAGTTGCTTTCGGAAGAACTTGTTCAGGCGCACCTCGAACAGATAGAAAAGGTGAATCCGGCTGTAAATGCGATGGTCACCATGGTTTCCGAATCGGCTCTGGAACAGGCAAGAGAAGCCGATAAAGCTCGCTCAAGAGGTGATGAGCTAGGTCCGCTGCACGGACTACCAGTCGCGGTGAAGGATCTTCAGGACACTGCAGGCATTCTTACGACTCACGGCTCACCGATCTACGAAAACAATGTTCCTGAAAACGACGCTCTTATTGTCGAGCGGCTCAAGGCGGCTGGGGCCATTGTTACAGGCAAATCTAACACCCCCGAATTCGGGGCGGGATCTCAAACTTTTAATGCGGTTTTCGGTACAACAAAGAATCCATATGACCTGAGTAGAACCTGCGGCGGTAGTTCGGGTGGAGCTGGTGTCGCACTCGCAACCGGAATGACGACAATTGCCACTGGCTCGGATCTTGGTGGATCGTTACGTAACCCGGCTGCGTGGTCGAACGTCGTCGGGATTCGCCCGGCTCCGGGAAGAGTGCCAGCGGTTGGTGGCGACCTTGGATGGTCGAACCTGTCAACTGAAGGCCCGATGGGTCGCACTGTCGATGATGTTGCCTTTCAGTTGAGAGTGATGGCGGGTGATGACCCTCGCTCCCCTTTGTCGCTGCGAGAATCTGGTGATGTGTTTATCGGCTCTCTTGAGAGAGATTTCAAAGGTGTTCGAATTGCGTGGAGCAAGGATTTGGGTGGTCGGCCAATCGACGCAGAAAACAGCCGAGTGACAGAGTCACAAAAGCACGTTTTCGAAGATCTGGGGATGATCGTGGAGGATGACGAACCTGATCTTTCGAACACTGACGAGATTTTCCAGACCCTGCGTGCGTATAGTTTCGCTATCAAGCACAAGTCACACATGCGTGATCACCGAGACAAGTTGAAAGAAACGGTGATTTGGAATGCCGAGCAAGGTATGAAGCTTTCGGCAATCGACGTAGCCCATGCAGAGCAGCTAAGGACGCGGCTTTGGGAGCAGCTACAGGTGTTCTTTACCAAGTACGAGTTCCTTGCTATGCCGGTTACTTCGGTACCACCGTTTTCGATCGATTTGGAGTACCCGCTTGAAATTAACGGGATCAAGCCAGAGACGTATCTGGATTGGATGTGGCCGTGCTACACGATTTCCGTAACTGGGCTTCCCGCGATGTCCTTGCCTGCAGGGTTTACCTGCGATGGACTTCCGGTTGGGTTGCAGTTGGTGGGTCGACCTCGAGATGAGATGGGATTGCTTCAGCTCGCCACCGCGTTCGAAGGCGAGACGAATTTCTGGAAGCAACGCCCGGGCGTAGTTGGATAGGTAGTTCGTGTCCTGCCTCCCTTTCAGGGAGGGAGTTAGAGTGTGGGTTGATTCGATTAAGTGAGAGGGATTACGCTTGGCTGCGATTTGCGCGACTCCTCCCCATGTCCCTCGTTGCCTCAAGACGTCGATTTACGTGGTTCGGAGGTTGGTCCAGATTTTTATCGGGATGACATTGGGAAGGTTGATCGTGGCCAAACGCCTTCCGTCGACTCGAAATACAATGCGCCATATTTACAAACTCGTGATGGAGGATTAGCGCAGTGGACCTGAAGCTTCTTGGAAAACGTGCGGTAGTAACCGGTGGAAGTCGTGGTATCGGCAAAGCCATTGCTCGAACTCTTGCCAAAGAAGGTGTATCGGTAGTTATCGCCTCAAGAGGCAAGGAGGCGCTCGACGCTACAGCCGGAGAACTGACGAATGAAACGGGTTCGATGGTAACTGGCGTCGTCGTCGATACAGGATCAGATGAAAGCGTGCGCAACCTCGCTGTCGAATCGAAATCGATACTTGGTGGTATAGACATTCTAGTCAACTGTGCCGCTCGACCCGGTGGTCAAAGCACAGTGCCTACTCTGTCGGGAGTCACTACGGAAGACTTCAACGATCATATGAACGTAAAAGTCATGGGTTATTTGCGATGCGCCCGTGAAGTTGCGCCAATCATGACTGATCAGGGATGGGGACGGATCATCAACATATCGGGGCTCGCTTCCCGCAGTACGGGTACTGTTGTAGGTTCAATGCGCAACGTCGCAGTTTCCGCGATGACCAAGAATCTTGCTGACGAACTCGGCCCGCACGGAATCAACGTCACGGTCGTGCATCCGGGACTGACTCGAACTGAAGCCACAGAAGGCGTCGTGGCAAGACGAGCGGAGGCGGAAGGTATTAGCGAAGAAGAAGTTGAGCAGAATATTGCTAAAGGCAACTCATCCCGGACGATCATTGACGCTTCGGATATCGCCTACATAGTTGCCATGCTCGCTTCCCCTATGTCGATCGCGATTAACGGTGATGGTATAGCTGCCGGTGGCGGTGTTGGGACGGCGATCTACTACTGATCCTGCGACACGGGAGTTGCTGAATCCAACGCCGTCATCGGCAGTGGATCAGCAAGTATGATTGTGTACTGCCGTTGCGCGATGACCGCGCGTAGCGCATGAAAATGACTGCCTCTTGAGATCGCGATCTTGAGTTCCACGGAGAAACCCTACAGATGACCAAACTCGCCGCTAACCTTTCTATGATGTTCAACGAGGTAGATTTTCTCGATCGATTTGAAGCGGCTGCGAAGGCAGGTTTCAAGGGCGTGGAATATTTGTTCCCGTATGACTATCCGGCGGAACAGATCAAGGAAAAGCTAGATGAGCACAACCTGACACAGGTGCTTTTCGACTTCCCTGCCGGTGACTGGGATGCGGGCGATCGTGGATGCGCAATTCACCCTGATCGAGTTGGCGAATTCCAGGACGGAGTTGGAAAGGCTTTTGAGTACGCAAAATTTCTCGAATGCGAGCGACTAACAGTTCTCGCTGGAAAGGCCGATTCTTCGTTGGGTGGAGATCAAATGCACGCTACATTGGTCGACAATTTGAAGTTTGCTTCGAACGCAGTTGCTGGCACAAACATCACCGTGCTTCTAGAAGCGATCAACACCATAGACATCCCCGGGTACGCCGTTTTCCGAAATAACCAGAGTCGCGCCGCCGTTGAGGCTGCTGGTGCCGAAAACGTTAAGGTTCAGTACGACATTTATCACATGCAAATCATGGAAGGCGATTTGACTCGTGCTATTGATGCGAACCTAGACGTGATCGGTCACTTTCAGCTCGCTGACAACCCAGGCCGACACGAACCAGGCACGGGTGAAATAAACTACGACTTCCTGCTGCCTTATATCGATTCAAAGGGCTACAACGGTTGGGTCGGTTGCGAGTACATGCCTGCTGGTGACACTGTTGCCGGACTCGGATGGGCAGCAAAGTACCTCTAAACGGAACGTTGGATTTAATCGCACTGTCAGGAGCGGGTATCCGTCGTCGTGGCAGTGCGATTAAAGCTCTCGCGTCGCTCGGGAATAATCGGAGCGACTATCACTTTTAAGGACCTAGAATGCCTAAGCTCGAAGCCAATTTACAGTGGATGTTCAACGAATATGATCTGATTGATCGCTACGACGCCGCAGCGCGAGCTGGTTTCAAGGGTGTGGAGCTTCAAGCGCCCTATCCGCTGGAGATCGACCAGATCGTAGAAAGGCTCGAAAAGAACGATCTCAAGCATGTGATCATTAACTCCCCTGTGAGCGACCCCGACAGTGGCATTAACAACATAGCGCTTCGAGCTGATCGTAAAGATCTCTATGCAGAGCGAACGGCAAAGGCAGTTGAGTACGCATCGGGCTTGGGCTGCATTGGCGTGAACATTGGTTGCGGTCCAATCGGCGATGTTGACCCGCAAGAAGCCCACGAGACATTCATTTACAACATTCGCCACGCGGCTGACGAACTAGCAATGGTCGGGGTAGTCGCGCTTGTCGAACCAATCAACACTAGAGATCAGCCGGGATTTTTTGTGAACACTTCTCGTGGTGGACTTGATGCGATTGCCGAGGCGGGGCATCCGAATCTCGCGTTGCTGTACGACTTCTACCATATGCAGATCATGGAAGGTGAATTGTCTCTGACGGTGCAGGAACATCTATCATCGATCAAGCACATTCAAATTGCAGACAATCCCGGTCGCCATGAACCTGGAACGGGTGAGATCAACTACGATCACATTCTTGGCTGGCTGGATGAGATTGGCTACGACGGCTGGGTAGGTTGTGAATACGGTCCGAGTGGTAGTACCGAAGAGACTCTAGGTTGGGCAAAAGCCTGGCTGTAGAACAATACGAATCGTAAAACTGGATCAGGGCGCAAGGTCGAGAGAATGAGCACGCAACAAATTACTCAGTTCGATAGCGGAGATGCCGACCTGCGAGCGGATATCCGTCGGATGGGCGAGATGCTCGGCGACAGCTTGCGGAATTTGTGGGGCGAAGAGCTTTATGAGCTCATCGAGTATGTCAGGGCGACAACGCGTGAACTCAAAGAGTCGCCGAACCAGAAGCTCCACGACGAGTTGATCAAAAAGCTCGACGAATCATCACTATGGCACGTGATTCGCATGGTTCGACCGTTCACCAGTTACTTTCACCTCGCGAATGTTGCCGAGCAGTATCACCGAATCGAGTTCAAAGGTGTCGCTGGGGCACGGCTAGAGTGGCTCGAAGAAGCATTTGACCGCGTGAGGGCAGCGGACATTCCCCGCGACGAAGTTAGGGATGTGATTGAACGTATTGAGGTGCGTCCGGTTTACACTGCGCACCCAACTGAAGCCGCCCGTCGCTCGATTTTGAACAAGCTCCGACGAGTTGGTGAACTGTTAAACGATCGATCGAACCCTATTTTGTTGGGATCGGAGAAGCGCCGTATCGATCGTCGTCTGTCTGAAGTGATCGAAGAGATTCTTCAAACTGACGAACTTCGCCATGTGCGACCTCAACCTGTCGATGAAGCCCGAAACATCATCTACTACATGGAAGATATGTTCCGGTTTGCGATTGCGGAGGTTGAAGAGGCATTAGACGACCAGTTGGAAACGCTAGATATTAGTCGTTCGCCTTCCACACGCGCACGTCGATTCGGTACATGGGTTGCTGGCGCGTCGACGTTTAGCCAAAGAACACGACCCGCAGGTGAGAGGGCACTGTTGCTCTCGATTAATGGCGTTGCTACAGGCCTGAAAAACACTGGATAGCTCTGTGGATAGTTCCTCAACCAACAACCCGAAGAATCTAGTGATTTCACTCGTTGCAGAAGCGATTGCAACGGGTTTGGGCTCGGGAAAATGGCCATTCGTTGCACCGGCAACTGTGGGGACGTTTACCGCGTTGGTCGCCTACTGGTTGTTGGATTCAGTTGGGTTTAACGGAACCGGTGATTCGCCGTGGTATTTCGCACTGATAATCGTCGCCACATTTGCAGGAATCTGGGCCACAGAGTACATAGACTCCGAAGAAGATCACGATCCAAAACGAGGGGTAATCGACGAGTGGGTTGGAATGTGGGTTACCGTACTGTTCCTACCAGTGACCTGGCAATGGATGCTTGCCGGGTTCGTTTTTTTCCGTGCACTCGATATCCTTAAGCCTCTCGGTATTCGGCGTGTCGAAGCGTGGCCGGGAGGCTGGGGCATTATGTTCGATGACATCGCAGCAGGCGTGCTGGGCGCGGTGATTTTGAACGTAGTTCGACTGATCTTTTTCGCTTAGTCAGCCGAGAACGTTACTGGTTAAGCTTGCGCTCTTTTCCGAATTACCTGACCAAAATAGGCGTTCACCAGTTGGACAAATCTCTCGGGCTGAGCGTCGTGCATGCCGTGTCCAACGTCGTTCCATTTCACGTATCGACCGTTCTCGAGCAGATCATCGGCGCGCCCTGCCTCGGAGTCGCTTATTGCGGCGCCCATATCGGGATTTGCTTGCATCAATAGAACCGGTGTTTTGATCTCGGCGAGCACGGCATCTGGATCCCACATTTCGGCGATTCCTCCTTCAATCGCTGGTACCCAAACGTCAGGATCGACTCTGTATATCGCGTTGGCTCGACGTTCTATGACTTCTTCCGTTGCCGAGTCGTCGATCTTACGTTGTTCTACTTTGTACTCATAAAGGCTCAGGTTCTTTTTGCGAAGCTCGAGTACTTCCTTGAATCGATCGGTTTGCTCGACATAGAGAGGAGGGTCTTCGAGGACCGCGGAAGCAACCAGATCAGGAGTCACTGCGCAAACCCCTGATGATGTAATTGCTCCAAGTGAGTGACCAACGAGAAACGCGGGTTCATCGACTACGTTCCGCAAGAACTCGACGATTTCTATTGGATAGTCGATAAAGCGATATCCCTCCGGAGTTCGACCGGAGTCACCATGCCCACGCAGGTCGACAGCGTACACATGCCAGTCAGTCGAAAGTTGATCAATGACCGGTTCCCAATTCCGCCAGAATCCTCCGATCCCGTGAATCAGTACTAAGGGCGGACCATTGTTTGGACCCTCCGCGTAGTTCACTTCGATAGTACTGGCGACAAATTTCTTTTCGGAATATTGAGTCATACCGTGTCCGTAGTTTCGTGCAGGTTAGCGCGACGTCATTCTGAACTAGATTCAGAATATCGGTCAATTGTGATCGAGCAGCTATCCCGCAGCTGAGAAGCTATTTAGCCCAGAAACGTTTCGCCGCGCGAATGAAGTCGTGGTTGCGTGCGATATGTGGGGAGTGCCCAACTTTTGTCCAGGAGAGCAGGTCAGCGTTCGGAATCAGGCTGATCACTCGCTGTGCCTCGTGATCAGAGAGGATCCCGCCCTTGTCTGCCGCACCGACGATCATTAGCGTTGGGCACCGGATCGACGAGAACATTTCATCAAACGTTTCGATGTCTTCGCCACGACTGATCGGTCCTTCTTCAAGAATAGGGTCCATTTGGAACCACATCTCGGCAATTCGCCTGATGCTGTCTTCCGACGCACCTTCGTACTGTTCTGAAACAGCAGGTATCAGATCTTCTGGCGTTCTCGCTGAACGGATTTGCTGGGCGCGTAATGATCGGAGTTCAGGTTTTCGTTGGCGAGCCTGTTTACGAACTTCCGAGTAAGCTCCAGAGTACGGCTCAACCAGAATCGTTTTTGCAACCAATTCGGGGTGTTGAGATGCAACCGCTGCTGTCACCCATCCGCCAAGTGAATGTCCGGCGAGATACACGGGTTCGTTTGCAATAAAGGGTAACGCAGAGGCAATGTCATCTGCCCACGTTTGGCGAGTCGAGTTGGCACCGTAGCGACCGCTTCGTCCCATAGCTCTCAAGTCGACCGCGAAAAGATGGAAATCCGACGATAGTTTGTCGACGACCCGTCCCCATGTATGCCAGTTCGAACCGTAGCCGTGGATGAGAACCATCTTCGGTGAATCATCTGCAGGCGCGTCCCACTCAGCTACGTTCAGGGCAATCTTGCCTGTGTGAACGTAGCGCTGTGAAACTGTCATAGAGAGAGTCCCGGTTTACCCGAGTACTTCCTTCATCTTGGCGCCAATGAGAGCGGGTGATTCGACGACGTGGACACCGGCAGTTTCGAGAGCTTTGTTCTTCTCGGACGCGAGAGCGGCTTTACCGGTAATGATCGCTCCGGCGTGTCCCATGCGCTTGCCTGGAGGTGCAGATGATCCAGCGATTGCTGCAACGACCGGTTTCGTCACGTGCTCCTTGATGTAATCGGCCGCTAGTTGTTCTCGAATCCCGCCGATTTCGCCAATAAGAACGATCGCTTCTGTTTCGTCGTCGGCCTGGAATAGCTCAAGCACGTCGGTGAAAGTTGTGCCGTGAATCGGGTCACCACCAATACCAACACAGGTTGATTGACCCATGCGGTGCTGAACTAGCTGCGCGATCGCTTCGTAAGTGAGGGTTCCAGATCGAGAGACTACACCAACGTTGCCGGGCCGGACGATGTTCCCCGGAACGATTCCAACTTTCGCTTTGGAAGCTGGGCTTAGGACGCCTGGACAGTTAGAACCGATTAGCCGTGTCGGCTTGCCCTTGATGTACGCCATCACCTTGACCATATCGAGTACAGGTACACCTTCGGTGATACATACTACAAGCTCTAGTCCGGCATCGACCTGCTCTATTATGGCGTCCTTTGCGAACGGGGCAGGGACGAAGATCACGCCGGTGTTCGCTCCGGTTTCTTCAACCGCTTTTGCGACCGTAGAAAAGTATGGCACTTTATCTTCGAATTTCTGACCGTCGCGTCCAGGGTGAACTGCGGCGACCATGTTTGTGCCATATTCGCGAGTTCGACTCGCCTGGAAGCTCCCGTCTCGACCAAGTCCCTGAACCAATAGGCGAGTGTTTTCACCAACAAGAATTGACATTAGTTGGAGTCTCCAAGTTCCAGTAACTTCTCTTTCAAAACCTCGGCAGCTCCAGCAAGATCGGGCGCTCCGGTGATGTTGAGTCCTGAATCGGCAAGAATCTGAATACCTTCTTCTGCGTTCGTTCCTCGCATTGCAACAACCATGGGAACCGTCGCGTTGGTTTCGCGTGCTGCAGCTACGATCCCCTGGGCGACCACGTCTGAACGAGCTATTCCGGCGAATAGATTTACCAGGATCATTTCGACATCATGGTCATCAATGATGATCTTGAACGCTTCTTCAATTCGTTTCTGATCTGCTGAACCACCAATATCTAGGAAGTTCGCTGGATCAGCACCAGCGGCCTTCGTGATGTCCATGGTCGCCATGGCAAGACCTGCACCGTTGACCATACATCCAACTCGACCACCTTCGAGCTTTACGTAGGCGAGATCAGACTGGTCGGCGCGCTGCTCTAATGGGTCTTGCTGGTTGGGGTCACGTAGTCCGGCGAGATCGGTGTGCCTGAACAGCGCGTCGTCTTCCAGGTTGATCTTGGCATCTAGCGCAATTACCTGGTCATCTTCCGTGACTACCAGTGGGTTGATTTCCACCAGCGAGCAATCGTTTTCAACGAATACGTTGTATAGATCAGAGATTAACTTAGTTGTGGCTCGAAGTGACTTTGCTGGCACGTCGAGCGCCATAGCGATGTCACGGGCGTGATACGTGGTGAGCCCGATCAACGGATCGCCAGCAACTCTGAAGATCTTCTCCGGAGTTGCTTCTGCAACTTCCTCAATCTCCACACCACCTTCGGTGCTTGCCATGACCACCGGAGAGCCAAGATCTCCATCAATAACGATCGAAAGATATAGCTCCTCTTTGATATCTAGAATTTCGGCAACCATTACCTTTTCGACGGGTACTCCAGCTGCGCCAGTCTGATTCGTAACGAGTCGTGAACCGATCAATCCCTCAGCGACTTCTTGTGCTTCTCCGGGCGAGTCAACCAGCTTTACGCCGCCGACTTTTCCACGTCCACCGGCGTGAACCTGTGCCTTGACTACAACTTTTCCGCCGATGCGGGAGGCGATTTCTTTCGCTTCTTCCGGGGTCGATGCAACCTCAGCTTTAGGAGTGGGGACTCCGAACCTATCGAGGATTTCTTTCGCCTGATACTCGTGGATGTTCACGAACGATTACCCGCTTTATCTACTGTTATTGAGCCCCTTGAAATGCGCAGTGCCGCATAGTTTGGGGTGCTCCTTAGATTCAGAGCCGCTAATCATCGTACCGACGGGTTTGAGCAGTGTCTACGAAATCCGGCATTCCACGGGTGCCTGAAGGTGAGATTGAAACTAAGATTAAACAAAACGAACCCGCCAGAAGGCGAGTTCGTTTTGATTGCATGATTTCAAGAAGTGCTATGCGGTGCTTTCTTGGTATCGAGCGTTGATTGAAAGGCCAATTCTTGCGCTCAGAAGACCAATATCGCTCTTGAACGTTACGAGAATCTGCTCCGGTACTGTAGAAGTGAGCGTCGAGCGACGAGGTTCGATCAACACCGTCGGACTTATGTCGCCAGCTGTAACCGTTCGCAGCAAGTTCTCTGGCTGCGTTACCCGTGATGACTTTTGCGATTTCACCCAATGCTGAGACAGCCATAGGGTCGCGAGCGTCCATGTCTTCGCGAATCATTCTTCGTACAACTCCAGCCGATACTTCGTCGCTAAATCCGTAGAGAACGTTACCTTCGAGTTTTCCGCTGATACTGATGATCGCGGTGATGTCGTCAGTCGTCTACTGGTACGACACAGCTTCCGGGCCGGAGATTTCTAGATCCGTGCCGAACTCTTTCTTCCACACCATCTGGGCTGGACCCAGGAACGGGTTAACAAACTGTTGCCGCTAATCTTCTAGCGCGTCGATGGATTGCAGCACCGCCCGGATGTAGCCGTAGCAGTAGGCAAATGCGACGGTTGCCGAGTTTTCTCCGGAAATTTTGGGTGCGTGGTCGGGCATCAGCATGCCTTTGTATCCCACTTCTTTATAGACCCATGCTGCTTGCAACATGTCCACGTCGCCCTCATCAGGAAAGGTCTCTTCGAACGCGAGTTTGCGCCCGGCGATATTTCTGAAGTGGACGTTGAAGATTTTGTTACGGCTTCCAAACCAACGGATCACATCGAAAATCTCTCTCCTAGGGTCTTCAAGCATTTCGGAAACCGTACCCTGGCAGAAGTTGAGACCGTGCAGCGGGCTTTCGTGCATTTGCACGAACTTTTTCATTCCCTCGACTGTGCCAAGAACTCGCCTTACCCCGCGGTATCCATCAGGGGTGTACGGGTCATGTGGATGACAGGCTAACTTCACACCGTATTCTTCAGCGACTGGAACGATTCTTTCCAAAAAGTAGTCGATTCTCTCCCAGTACTCGTCGGCAGAAACCTCACCCCATACCCCTGGTGGCTCGTGCTGATCGATTTCGTCGTAATAGAAGCTTGATCGAAGGGCTCCACCCCTGCCGCGCCGGGCTTCTGTTCTAGTGATCCCAATTATGAAGAGGCGGTACTTGACTGCCGGTATGCCTGCTTCGCCACAAGCTCGGATGATGTTCTGGCAGGTTTCAATCTCACGATCACGGTCTGGAGAAATACCGAGCATAATGTTCGGGGATTGGTTGTCTTCGGGTTTTGTGCCAATTGGGAGAGCCACCATATCGACGTTGATCCCGTAGCTTTCGACTTTCTCTCGGTATCGACTCAAAACGTCGGTGTTCCACGTTTCGGCAGCGCCTGGTGGAAATCCGTTGATGTGGTTCACGCCCAACTGAGCAAGAACCTCGTAATCGGTGTCGCTATGAATCGGGTACTGAGTCCCAACGAACATTTGTTACTCCGTGAAAGGTGGTTGCGCGTCTATGCAAGGCTTTGCTCGGCAGAACGAGGACCGCCGACCAGTTCAACTAACCTAGTTGAGGCATGTCTCGGCGTTGGCGTGAGGCTGTGGTTGCTCCGCCGGATACGGGCCATGGACCTCCCAAGTGTTCGCCCGATTGAAGGGGCATGGCCGCGGTTCCGGCGATGTTGTTCCAAGTGCGAACACGTAACGCGTGATCGGTTTCGTACTCGTTCCTTGATAACAACGATGGGTGTTCACCGTCGAGGCGTTGTCTGACAGCAGGCAAGCTAGTTGGATCGTGATTCCATGACGGCTCATTGTTCTCCTGAGTCCGGCTAAGCGGGAACTTGATCATGTATCGAACGCGATCACTTTTATTTCCGGTTGCGGCGTGCCATATATCGTAGTGAGTTAGCAGAACCGAACCTGCTTTGACTATTGAGAACGCCTGTCCTCTTAGATTTACCAGGGTGACCATGCTTTCTGGCGAAGATATTCGACGGTGGCTACCCGGAAGTAGGACAGTCGGTCCCATTTCAGCGTCAACATCCTGCGGGTAGTACATGAACATGAGCTGACGTATGTGATCGACATCTCTGTCCTGATGACCGCGACCAAACCGTTCGTCCTGGTGCCACGGTTGCCCGCGAGTCAGCGGCGGATTCATGTGTATATGCCCGCCGGGATCACGAACGTACTTCTGTCCGAGGAGGCTCGTGAGCGCGCCCTTAACCTTTGGATCCTCAAGCACTCCGATGATTTCCGGGAGAGCCTCGACGATGTGTCCACCTGGATTCTCAGGCATCTCACGGAGTGCAGAGATGATGCTCTCGTGGTAATCAGCAGTAAGATCTGGCTCGACGATGATGTAGCCGTTGATAATGAACGATGCTACTTGGTCGTCGTTCAATAGGCCGAGATTGGAAGCACTAGTCATTTTCGCCCACCATACGCTCGAGAATGAACTCGTAGCCAAACGCACCGACCTGCTCTGGATTGATATCGAGTCGTTGATCGGGGAAGTGAACTACTCGCCAGCCGTCGAGAATCGCCTCGTGTACCGATTGGTATGGAATTACGGCATCTACTTCGACCTGTGGAGCATCGGACGTTTCAGGTTCATGTAAGGCAAACCCGACGACGGCAGCTCTGAGACTTCGAGAAACGGTATTTAGGTACAAAACGCGTTGGCGGCTCATAGTGGCGTCGAGTATATCAGCGCGTTAACGTTGAGTAGGCGTGGGCAGCGGGCGTGAGCAGCACATGAGTGCGAGAGCCCGCGGGCGAGAAGGAAAAATGGCGGAGGGGACAGGATTCGAACCTGCGATGCCGTTGCCGACATACTTGTTTTCAAGACAAGCGCATTCAACCGCTCTGCCACCCCTCCGCAGGGGCATACGTTTCGCCGGGCTTCCCAGCAAAACTGCACAGACAAATAGTCTAATAGCAACATGCGCGAATCTGAAACTGTGAAACTTCACAAATTCCTGTCGGATGTTTGGTGTAGCCTTCGTTTTACATCGACGATGATATGCGCGAGTGAGGTTTCTCAACCGGCAAGCAGTGATTATTTTTCGGGTGCAGCTTCACTGATCGATGAGGGAATATGGGTCAACTTCTAGAAAGTTCTGCAATGCTTTTGGTTCTTGCCGGGGCGGTTCTGGCTGCGATCGGAATTGTGGTTCTGATCGCAACTGAGGAGTCATGGATTCTCTATGCGATTGGGTGGTCGGTGACAGCAGTTGGTGCTTTTTTGTTGTTCTGGATTGCATTACGTGATCGTCTGCGAGACCGGAAGTCCGAAGATTTGGACGACGTTGGGTTTAACTAAAGAACATCGCTCAAATGATTCTTATTTCTGACAGCTGGTGCAGAAGTAAGCGGTTCGCCCACCGAATTTTTTTGTGACCAAAGGGATTTCGCATCGGGGACAAAACGATCCTAGTTTGCGATGTAGCTGCATTCGATCGTCGTATGCGTCGACTATGTAGGGGCGTCCAAATTCATCTGGATTATTCAGGATGAACTCTAGTGCGTGTTCGAGAGACTCACGCACTGCTTTATGAAGTGACTTCAACTTAGATTCTGAGATCGTATTAGCGCGTCGTGCGGGTGATATTTTGACTCTGTGGAAAGATTCGTCGGCGTAGATATTTCCTATTCCGGCGATAAGTTGTTGGTTGAGCAAAAGTTGTTTGATTTGACCTGTCCGTTTGTCGAATCGTCCGGCGAAATCATCAGCTGTTAGGCGGTCGTCGAGCGCGTCAGGACCTAAGCCGTCGAAGGCTTCTGCAGATGAATCGAATCGCTGGAGCTTCGCCCATCTACGAGGATCAATGAGTGCGAGTCGTGTTCCCGAGTTGAGTGTGAAGAGCGCTCTGGTGAATCGAGGTTCGGGTTCTTCGGGTAACAGGAAGTGAAGCTGCCCAGTCATACCCATGTGAACGCCAAGCGCGAAGTCGTTCAGCTCGAGTGCGAGTTGCTTTCCTCGGCGGGTAATGTTCGTTATCGTTTGGCCATTTGCGTTATTCGCCCCGATTATCGTGCCAGTTCCACCGGGACTCTCGGGCTTGGTTTCGAGTTTTACCGAGGTGATGGTACTGCCGACAAGTCCTTCTCTAACGAGGTAGCGTCGGAGTGATTCAACTTCAGGTAGCTCGGGCATGGCTTGGAGTTTGGTGAGTTCGAAATGATGATGCGATTGTTTTCATCCTGAGCCCTGTCGATGGGTGCAGTCAAGATAGGTTGCGCAGTTGGCGCACTGCGGTCCTTTAAGAGGCTTACAGTGGCACTTTGGCTGAGGATGTTTTGGGATTGTGAGGTCGGATTACGGGCGTTAAATTCCCACTTATCCTTG
>CEUQ01025773.1_pt1 | contig 18804 bp, 15 predicted proteins | sample 361491 | NCBI WGS metagenome assembly CEUQ01 (sample SAMEA2622796, study PRJEB7988) | marine metagenome | biome: marine biome (ENVO:00000447); feature: marine epipelagic mixed layer (ENVO:xxxxxxxxx); material: "saline water (ENVO:00002010), including plankton (ENVO:xxxxxxxx)" | depth 120 m | reverse complement strand
AAGCATTAAATATTCCAAAACATCATCCAGCGAGAGACATGCAAGATACATACTATCTGAAAAATGATAAATTATTAAGAACTCATACTTCTGCAAGTCAGATTCACTTTATGGAAGAAAATGAACCACCAATTAAAATCATTTCTCCTGGAAGAGTATATAGAAATGAAGATATTAGCGTCAGAAGTTATTGTTTATTTCATCAAATTGAAGGATTGTACGTTGATAAAAATGTAAGTTTTTCTGACCTTAAAGGTGTTATGGAATATTTTTCAAAAGAATATTTTGGAAAAGATGTTAAAGTTAGATTTAGACCAAGTTATTTTCCATTTACAGAGCCAAGTGCGGAAATGGATATTTATTGGGGTTTAAATTCTGAAAGTGATTACAGAATTACAAAAGGAACCGGCTGGTTAGAAATTCTTGGTTGTGGTATGGTTGATCCCGAAGTTTTTAAAAATGTCAAATATGATTCTAATCTCACTGGATATGCTTTTGGTATAGGTATTGAAAGAATAGCAATGTTAAAATATGGTATAACTGATATCAGATTACTCTATGAGGGTGATATTAGATTTTTAAGGCAGTTTTAATTATGAAAATTTCAAGAAATTGGCTATCAAATTTTATATCCTCAAATAAATCTGACATTGAACTTGTAGATGCATTCACACAGTTGGGTTTAGAATGTACATCATCTAATATAAATACTATAGATGAAAAAATTATTGTTGGTAAAATAGTAAGTTGTATTAAGCATCCTAATGCTGATAGATTAAGTCTTTGCGAGGTTGATATTGGAGATAAAATATTACAAATTGTTTGTGGTGCTCCAAACGTTAAAGAAAATATCATAGTACCTGTTGCTACGGTAGGAACAAAATTTGGTGATTTTGAAATTAAGAAGACAAAAATACGTAAAGTTGAATCGAATGGTATGATTTGCTCAGAAAAGGAATTGGGATTAAGTGATTGTCACGATGGTATTATGATTTTAGATTCCAAATACGAAATTGGACAGCAATTAAGTAATGCATTAAACCTAGAATCAGATACGATATTTGATTTTGACATCACACCTAACAGAGGAGATTGTTTCAGTCATTTAGGTGTTTCAAGAGAATTAGCAATTATAGAGAATAAAAAAATAAATTTTGAAAAGATTAAATTTCAATCAAGCAAATTTTCTTCAAGCAAATTAATCAAAGTTAAAATTGATGGTGAAAATTTATGTTCACGATACTCTTGCCGTGTTATTAAAAATGTTAAAGTAAAAGAGAGTCCTAAATGGCTTAAAGACAAATTAGAAGCTATTGGACAAAAAAGCATTAATAATGTTGTAGATATTGCAAACTATATTATGTTTGATTTAGGGCAACCGCTTCACGCTTTCGATTATGATAAGTTAAATGGCAAAAGTATAATTGTGAGAAATGCAAAACAGAATGAACAAATACTATGTTTAAATAAAGAGGACAATAAATTAACCTCTGAGGATATTGTTATATCTGATTTAAAAGGTCCAGTAGCAATAGCAGGAGTTATAGGTGGGTACGAAAGTCAGGTTAATTTCGAAACAACAAATATTCTATTAGAAAGTGCAGTATTTGATGAAAAAAGTATAAGAAAAACTTCTAAAAAATATGATTATGCTAAAGAAGCATCAAAAAGATTTGAAAGAGGAGTTGATTTTGAAAATACAATATATGTTTTAGATAAATTTACAAAATTGATAATTGAAATTGCTGGAGGAGAAGCTTCTTTAGATTATATTGATGTAATAAATGTAAATAAAGATACGAGTCTAATTGAATTTTTCTACGAGAAATGCAATAAATTTTTAGGAATTAATTTGGATAAAATTGCATATGAGAAATTGTTTGAAAAATTATCCATAAAATCAAACTTTAAAGATTCAAAATTTTTATGTTCTATTCCATCATATAGAAATGATATAAATAGAGACGTTGACTTATATGAAGAAATAGCAAGAATATATGGCTATAACAATATTCCTATTGCTCAAAGTTTTAATAATTCTTACTCATCAATTATAGATAATGCCAAACAAATTAATAATGATATAAGATCTATCTTGCCCTCTAAAGGTTTTTTTGAGCATTATTCAAATAGTTTATATAGTGATAAAGTTTTAAAAGATTTCAATTCAACCAAAACTTCAGAAATTATAAATGAATCAAGCATTGAAATGAAGTATATGAGAAACTCACTAATGCCTGGTCTTTTAAATGCCGTATCATTTAATGAAAAAAGAAAAGTAAATTATTTTAAGTTTTTTGAAATTGGCCGAGTACATTCTTTGCTAAAAAAATATAATAAAGAAGAAGAAACTTTAGGTTTAGTATGGTATGGAAAAAACAGAAATCATTGGAGAAATAATCTAGAGGTAGATATTTATTTTGCAAAAGGAGAAATTTTATCAATTTTAAATAATCTTAAGATTAAAAATATTCACTTTAAAATTAAAGATTCAGAATTTAGCAAGATTAATATTGAGATATATTCAGACAAATTATATTTAGGTTATTTACGAGAGTTAGATGCTAAATTAAATAAAAAATATGATATAAAAGGAACTGTTATATTCTCTGAAATTAGCATTGATAAGGCGTTAAAAAATAAAATTAAAGATTTTAAATTTAGAAAAATTTCTCCTTATCCTACAGTTAAAAGAGATATTTCAATACTTATTAAAAAAGAAATCTCGTACGAAGAAATTGTAAATTGTATTTATGATGGTTCTGACAAATTATTAATAGATACTAATATTTTTGATGTATATTCAGGTAAAGAGTTAGACAATAATTCAAAAAGTTTAGCAATATCATTATATTTTAGAAGTGACGAAAAAACATTAATTGACAAAGATGTTGATGATAGAGTTTCAGTTATAATCAATATTTTAAAAGAAAAATTTAATATCATTCAGCGATAGTTTAAGGAGTAATCATGGCAAAAGAGGTCAAAATAAAAATATATGGGCAAGAATATCGTTTAAGGACAGATGCAAAACCTGAAGTAATTGAAGAGTGCGCAAACTATTTAAGTGAAACGATGAAGCAAGTTGCAGGTTCAGATAGATCATCTACTCCTCAATTAAGATTAGTAATATTTGCTGCGATGAATATCACAGCTCAACTTTTTGAATGTAAAAAAACCAAAGACGAAGTTATTAATAAAGTTGAAGCAAAAACAATTGCTATAACTGAGTTTATCGAAGATAAAATTGCTGATATAGAATCCTCTCAAAATTAAATTTCATTTTGGATACAACTATTCTAAAAGGAAAGCCAGTTGCTTTAAAGATAAAAGAACAATTATCTTTAAAAATCATAGATTTAAAAAAAAATAATATAATTCCATCTTTAGCTGCTATAATTGTAGGTGATAACCCTGCGTCAAAACTTTATGTAAGTTCAAAAGCAAAAGCCTTTTCAAATCTTGGTTGTCATAGTGAAGTTTTTGAATTACCCAAAACTACATCTGAAAATGAATTAAAAGAGTTTATTTCAAATTTAAACGACAATGATCAATTTCATGGTATTTTATTACAACTTCCATTGCCTAAGAATCTAAATGAAAAAGAAATTTTAAAAAATATTTCACCTTTGAAAGATGTTGATGGTCTGCACCCCCAAAATCAAGGTTATATCATGCAAGGTGAACCAAAATTTATACCATGCACTCCTTTAGGTTGTCTTAAAATTCTAGATTATTACAAAATTGAAACCAAAAGTAAAAATGTAGTTGTTATTGGAAGAAGTAATTTGGTTGGTAAGCCTATAGCCTCACTTATGTCACAAAGTTTTTCATATGGAAATGCAACTGTAACTTTATGCCATTCAAAAACAAAAGATCTAAATTTTCATACTAAAAATGCTGATATACTTATAGTAGCGGTCGGTGTTCCTTATTTATTAAAATCAAATATGATCAAAGATGGATGTCATATAATTGATGTTGGTATAAATAGAATTGAAGATTCTACAAATAAAAAAGGATATAAAGTTGTTGGTGATGTTGATTATGATAGTATGATAGGTAAGGCTGCTTCAATCACACCTGTTCCTGGAGGTGTAGGTGTAATGACAGTTACAATGCTGTTAAGTAACACAGTAGATGCTGCCTACAATAAACTTTTACAAAGAAAATAGGTTTATACTTACTGTTGTCAAATTATCATCTGGAAAATTATATTCAAATGCTTGATTATTTTTTAATCCAGCAATTGCAGCAGAGTCAATAAAATCATCATATTCAATAATGTATTGGTTTGAGAATCCATGTGTCGCATCGTAAGCTGTAGCAAGTGTTTTACCAATATTTAAACTACACTTTTTTGGATTAATAGTATGTAGTTCAAGTAAAATTAAACCATATTTACTAATGAATGGTTTCCACTTTTGAAAATGTTCTATCAAACTTAATTTAAATATAATTGGCTCAAAAATCTTATTTGTATCATTTATACAAAATGCTGATGTAGATTTTGTTGTAATTTTGTCTAAGTTGAATTTTTTTATATTTGGCATTTCAAAAATTCTATTATGATCTAAAAATGATCTCACACTTAATAAGTCATTTAAATGAATATTATACTTTTTTTCAAGTTCATCATTAAAATTTTCAGGATTTCCAATATCTGCTTTTACTAAAAAATGTTTTATTTTATTAAAGTTTAAATTTTTGCCCGTGACTTCTAATGCTTCATCATTAAAGTCTGCACCAATAATATGCAAAGGATATGAATCTAAATATTTTCCTCTTAATGTTTTTGTTTTAATTAAATTATATAAATGAATTAATAAAGTACCATCACCGCAACCCATATCAGCTATTCCTTTTGGTTGATTTTCTAATGGTTTATTAAAAATTTCTAAAATAATTTCATCTATTTTTTTGAAATATAATTTATGAGCACCTCCACTTCCCCATACGTTCATTTTTCTGTTAACATGTGTTTCATTATTATTTTCATCTCTTGTTAAAATATTTTTAGTATTTCCAAATAGTAAAATTTCCATTTGATTAAACAAAGGCATATATGATACAGTCACACCGTATGCAGCACTTCTTTTAATAAAAAATTTACCCTTTTCATTTATAATATCATTATTCATGAAGTTAAATTTGTTAAAAATATTGATAATTGATTCTACATTTAATTTATTTAATGATTCATTAAAAATTAATTTATCGTTTTGATTAATTTCTAAATATTTATTGATACTAAGATTAACAAGTATTGAGCCTAAAATTAAACCTTCAATATGCTTGATAATATTAGTGTTATTTGTATGATTTTTAATATTTTCATAATCATATAAAATTTTATTAATTGTAGTATGAGTTTCATCATTTTTAAAATCTAAATTTATTAAGAAATCAAAATGCTTAAAAAAAGTATGATACAAACTAGAATTTTTAAAAATTTTAGTTCCTTTTAAAGTGGGAGTGACATGAATTGATTTATCATTTCTAAGTTTTCTATCGAGCCAACCTTGAGACTCAAATAATCTCAACGTAACATTAAGGTAGTCTGCATTGATTCCATTTAAAATCAATTCATCAAAGTTTAATACAGTAGTATTTATTGTTTTTAGAAAATTAAAAATTTTTTCATGCTTTGTAAATAAGGTTGAAATAGGTGCAGTTAAAGCAATCCCATCTATATGTTGAAATAATTCTGATCTTAGTTGTTTTTTATCTATCATAAAAAAGTTTTTATAGCTTAAGAATAATATATTATAATTATATTATACTTCTATTAGATAATTTATTAAATTTACATAATGTCTCTAGTACCTAAACATATTAAAAATCTCATGCCTTACAAAGCTGGAAAGCCTATTTCAGAAGTTAAAAGAGAATTAAATCTCAATCACATTGTAAAATTAGCTTCAAATGAAAACCCTAATGGACCGTCACTTAAAGCCCTAAATAAGGTAAATCATTATTTAAATGATACACATAGATATCCTGATTCTAATGGTTATGATTTAAGACTAAAATTAGCAAAATCTTTTAATTTAGATATTAAAAATGTTATTATCGGTGGTGGAAGTGAAGGTATCATGTCAGTAATTATGAGAACATTTTTAAATGGAGATGATGAAATTATTGCTACTAAAAATTCTTTCATTGGTTTTAAAGTTTTAGCCAATGCAAGCGGTTTTAAAATAAATTGGGTTCCTATGCAAGATTATCATTACAACTTGAAATCTATGGCATCAAAGATAAATAATAAAACAAAAGTTATATATCTTGCAAATCCAGATAACCCTACTGGAACTTTTTTTAAAAGAAAAGATTTCGAAGAATTTATGAAATTAGTACCAAATCGAGTTATTGTCTTACTAGACGAGGCTTATTTTGAATATGCGTCCCAATTTGATGAATACCCTGATTCAATGGATTATAGATATGATAATGTAATTACTTTAAGAACATTTTCGAAAGCTCAGGGTTTAGCTGGATTTAGAGTAGGGTATGGCTTTGCAAATGAAAAATTAATTTCAAATCTTATGAAAGTTAAACTACCATTTGAACCATCTTCACTTGGTCAACATGCTGCATGCGCCGCAATGGATGATTTTAAGCACTTAGAATCTTCTATTAAATTAAATAATGAGCAAAAAGTTAGATTAGAAGTATTTTTTGAAAAAAATAATTTTAATTACATTCCAAGTGCTACAAATTTTATCACACTAAAATTTACTGATGAAGAAAATGCATATAATTTTACCCAAAAAATGTTACACAAAGGAGTTATTTTGAGGCATTTGATTGGTTTTGGGTTACCTAATTGTGTCAGAGTGACAATCGGTTTAGAACAAGAAAATGATTATCTTATTAAAAATATTAAGGAGCTATAGAGTTTTATGTATATAACAGATGAATGGGAAGGTAAAGAGCATTTTAATATTAAAAGATTTAAATATGTTGAATTTTATGTAGGAAATGCCAAACAGGTAGTTCATTTTTATAAATCAGCATTTGGTTTTAGCGAATATGCTTACTGTGGTCCTGAAACTGGTGTTTATGATCACGTATCTTATGTTTTAAAAAACAGAAAAATATTTTTTGTTTTTACCACTCCATTAAAATCAGATCATCCTGCATCTGAATGGTTAAAAAAACATGGTGACGGAGTAAGAGATGTAGCTTTTGATGTTGAGGATGTTAATTTTGTTTATAATTCTTGTATTGAAAGAGAAGCAATCCCAAATAAAGAGCCTGTCACCATTAATCAAGATGGTGAATTTTGTGTAGCATCAATTAAAACATATGGTGACACCATTCACTCATTTATTGATGACTCAAAATTTAATGGTATATGGGCTCCTAAATTCAAAAAATTAGAGTTACCAAAAATTAATACTTCTGACACTAAATTAGTTTTGATTGATCATATAGTTGGAAATGTCAATTGGGATGAAATGGATAAATGGCGTAATTACTATGAAAAAGTATTTGGATTTGGTACTTTTGTCAGGTTCGATGAAGGAGATATATCAACACAATATTCTGCTTTAAAAAGTGTTGTTTTAAGATCAAAAAATTGGAAAATTAAATTACCCATTAACGAACCAGCTGAGGGATTAAAAAAATCTCAAATTGAAGAATATTTAGAATTTAACGAGGGTGCAGGAGTACAGCATATTGCTATTTTGACGGATGATATTATAACATCAATAGCCAATTTAAAAAACAATGGAGTTGATTTTTTAGATATCCCAGGAACATATTATGATGATCTTACAAAAAGAGTTGGTGGTATAGATGAAGATATAAAAAGATTAAAAGAGTTGAATATTTTAGTTGATAGAGATGAATATGGATATCTTCTTCAGATTTTTACAAAACCATTACAAGATAGGCCAACTTTATTTTTAGAAATCATACAGAGGAAAGGCTCGAAAGGTTTTGGTCAAGGTAATTTTCAAGCATTATTTGAATCTATTGAAAAAGCACAAGGTGAAAGGGGTAATTTATAGATGCCATTTTATCAAACTAAAGGTTTAGTATCTGCCAAAAGACATACTGTATTTAAAAGAAGTGAAGATTCTATTTTTTACGAAGAATTAGTCAGTAGAGAAGGATTTTCTAGTATTTATTCTAACCTTTATCATTTAAAAATGCCTACTAGAGTTTCTAAATTAGGAAAATTACATCCTTTTAAAATAAAAAAAATTAAGAACAAACACCAGGCTAGACACATTCAAACACAAAATATCCCAAATAATGGTGATATTGTCTATGGTAGAATTCCTTTACTTTTTAATGAAGATGTTATCATACACAAAGCTCACATAAATCAAAGTATGGATAATTTTTATCGTAATGCACATTATGATGAGGTCATATATGTTCAATCAGGTTCTGGAAATTTATTCACAAATTTTGGTCAACTTTCAATTAAAATGGGTGATTACATAGTTATACCTAGAGGAGTTATTTGGCAACTTAAAATTGATGATGATATGAGATGTTTAGTTATAGAATCAAAATCACCAATTGAAACTCCAAGAAGATATAGAAATAATTTTGGTCAATTATTAGAACATTCACCCTTTTGTGAAAGAGATATAAAAACTCCTGATTTATTAGATCCGATTGATAAAGAGGGAAGTTTTAAAATTGATGTAAGAACAAATGGAGGTCTTCAAGAAATGTTTTACGCACATCATCCTTTTGATCTTGTTGGATGGGATGGCTATTATTTTCCATGGGTGTTTAATATTAATGATTTTGAGCCAATAACAGGAAGTATTCATCAACCTCCTCCTGTACATCAAACATTTACTTCAAAAGGTTTTGTTATATGTTCATTTGTTAGTAGAATGTTCGACTATCATAAAGATGCTATTCCAGCACCTTATCCACATTCTAATGTAGATTCAGATGAAGTAATTTTCTATTCACAAGGTGATTTTATGAGTAGAAAAGGAATTGGGTTAGAATCTATCACTCATCATCCTATGGGACTTCCTCATGGTCCACAACCAGGAAGATATGAAGAATCAATTGGAAAGAAAAAAACTGAGGAATTAGCAGTAATGGTGGATACTTTCAAGCCATTAAATATTACTGAAAACTCTGTTAAAATAGAAGATGATAAATATTACTTAAGTTGGTTATAAATATAAAGTTAAAAGAAATACGTAGAGTAAATTATAACATATGAAAAAACAATTTAACCCTAGTAATTATGACATAAGAACTAATTATCATTTAATGATTTCTGGTATATCTCCTAGACCAATAGCATTTGTTTCATCAATAAGTTTAGAAAAAGATGTTAACCTTGCACCTTATTCTTTTTTCAATGGATTTGGAGCCAATCCACCAATTGTAGGTTTTTCACCAGCTTTGAGTGGAAGAACTGGAAAGCCAAAAGATACATTGTTAAATATACAAGATACAAAAGAGTTTACTATTTCAATTGCAAATTCAAAAATGGTTGGGCAAGTAAGTTTATCATCGTGTGAATATAAAAGAAATGTAGATGAATTTACAAAAACAGGTTTGACTAAAGAAAATTCAACCTTTGTAAAACCTCCGTTTGTAAAAGAGTCTCCATTTTCTATGGAATGTAAATTATATGATATAATTCATTTAGGAAATAAGCCAGCAAGTGGGAACTTAATCCTTGGTGAAATAGTTAATTTTCACATATCAAATGACATTATTGACGAGAAAAATATAGTTGATCCACATAAACTTGATGCTATCTCTAGATTAGGAGGGTCATGGTACTCAAAATCTAAAAATGGTTTATTTGAATATAAAAAACCTAGACATATTGGTTTAGGTTTTGATTCAATTCCTGAAAAAATTTTAAAAAGTAAAATTATTACCGCTAATGAATTATCAATTTTATCAAGTGTGGAGTCTAAGCCTGATATTGTTGCAAATGTTTATAATAAATACAATGGTGAAAAAATGTCTAATCTTGAAATTGTCTGTAAAAAATTTATTGAAAAAGATGAACTTGATTCTGCATGGACAATTATAAGTCTTATAAATGAAAGTAGTGAATGAGCGACATAGTCTGGAAACCTCAAAAAAATCATATCAAATCATCAAACATTGCAGAATTTATTACTTATATTAATGAAAAGCATTTTTCAAAAATTGATAACTACGACGAATTGTTTGAATGGAGCATAAATAGTCCATCGAAATTTTGGAATGACGTTTCAAAATTTTGCAAAATTAAATTTTCTAGTGAACCAATAAATATTATAAAAAAAAATAAAAACTTTATAGATACAAAATGGTTTGAAGGAGCCAGTTTAAATTTTGCTGAAAATCTTCTAAGATTTAATGATGATTCAGTTGCAATTGAATATTTTTCAGAAGATCAAACAAAAGGTGCAATTACCTACAAAGATTTAAATGAAGAAGTAAGAAAATGTTTTTTGTATCTAAAATCTCAAGGAGTAAAAAAGGGGGATAGAGTCGCAGGTTTTATGCCAAACATCCCTCAAACTATAATAGCCATGTTAGCTACTTCTTCGTTGGGCGCTGTTTGGAGCTCTTGTTCACCAGATTTTGGAATAAATGGCGTTCTTGATAGGTTTGAACAAATTAATCCTAAGATTCTTTTTGTGGCTGATGGATATTTTTACAAAGGTAAAAAAATTGATTTAACATCAAAGATTACAGAAATTCAGTCTTCATTATCCACATTAGAAAAAACCATTTGCGTTAATTCAATTAACTCAAAAAAAGTGCGTAACATTACATATTGGGAAGACATTCCTGTTCATGATGGTGAAATTAATTTTGAACAAGTTTCTTTTTCACATCCATTATATATAATGTATTCATCTGGAACAACAGGAAAACCAAAGAGTATTGTTCACTCAGTTGGAGGTACATTAATTCAACATTTGAAAGAATTAGTTTTACATTGTGATTTAAAAAGAGAAGATAAAATATTTTATTTTACAACATGTGGATGGATGATGTGGAATTGGCTTGTATCAAGTTTATGTGTTGGTTCTACTATTGTTCTTTTTGAAGGTAATCCATTTTATCCAACAAAAAATTATTTATTACATTTGATGGATTCTTTAGAAATTTCAATTTTTGGAACTAGCGCAAAATATATATCATTCTTACAACAAAATGATGTAATACCAAATCAATTTAAGTTTAAAAATTTAAGAATGATTTTATCTACAGGATCTCCATTAGTTGAAGAAAATTATGATTTTGTGTATAATTCTTGGAAAGAAAACGTTCAACTTTGTTCTATATCAGGAGGTACTGATATTATATCATGCTTTGCTTTAGGAAATCCAATAAAATCAATTATAAAAGGCCGACTACAGTCAATTGGACTAGGAATGAATGTAAAAAGTTTTAATGATGAAGGCAAATCAATTATTGGGGAAAAAGGTGAACTTGTATGCGTTGATCCTTTTCCATCAATGCCAATCTTCTTTTACAACGATACAGATAATTTGAAGTATAAAAAAACATATTTTGATAAATTTCCAAATATATGGAAGCACGGTGATTATATATCAATTTATGAAGATGGAAGCGTTGAAATATTCGGAAGATCAGATACAACATTAAATCCTGGAGGTGTTAGAATAGGAACAGCTGAAATATATAGAGTAATTGATAAATTTTCAGATATAGAAGATAGCGTAGTTATTGGGCATAAATACAACGACGATGAATTAATTATTTTATTTGTCAAAGTATCTCACAATTTTTTAACAGATAAAGTTGTACAGAATATTAAAAAACAAATTAAAAATGATTGTTCACCGAGACATGTGCCTCATAAAATAATTCCAGTTAATGATATTCCTTATACCATAAATGGTAAAAAAGTTGAATTGGCTGTAAAAAATGCTATTGAAGGAAAAGATATTACAAATATTGATGCATTATCTAATCCAGAAAGCTTAAATTATTTCAAAGAGATAGAAATAAATATTAATGATTAATCACAGACAATTTTACAAAGCTTCAATGACAACGGTTATTTTACTATATGTATTAGTATTAGTAGGAGGATTTGTAAGAATAACTGAATCAGGTGATGATTGTCCTGATTGGCCTAAATGTTATGGAAGTTGGTTTCCGCCCTTAACAATTGATGATATACCAGAAGAATTTAACCCTACTCAAAAAAAAGTATATGGTTCATGGATTGAATACTTTAATCGTTTAGTAGGAGTTATTTTAGGTATATCAATGTTATTTACATTTTATAAATCTTTTGGTGTGTATAAGTCTGACAAATTACTTTTTTATGGTTCTTTTACATCATTATTATTGATAATCATTGCTGGTTGGATTGGAGGGCAAATAGCAACAAATATTGATGGTGAGAATATCATTTTTCAGCATACTGTAAGTGTTCATTTATACATTGCAATATTAACTACAATATCGTTGGTTTTTACAACAAATAGAGGCTTTTTAGATATGTATCCAGACATTGAAAAGGGTCGTACTTATTCTTCATTTTCCAAAAAATTATTAGTTGCAATATTTTTTTTAAACCTATTTTTAGTTTTTTCAGGATCTTATATTAGAACATTTATAGATGATAACTTATTTAAAGAACTAGATTATTTTGTGAGAATGCAAAAATACGTATCAGAAACAGGCCTTGTAAAATATATTCATCCAATATTTGGATTTACAATGCTTACATGTTCAGCAGTTCTATGGAATCATAATCTTAATCATAGTAAACCATCAAATGTAACACTTCTAATAACAAAACTTATTCTTTATGCAATATGTGCACAAATTATCATTGGAGAATGTTTACGTTTTGCTATCATTCATGAATCTTTTAGGTTGTATCATTTATTTTTGTCGAGCGTAATTTTAGGTTTAATTATAGTAGCATATCAGAGGATTCAAATTGCAAGTGATTAATAATTATCTTGAAATGATGAAATTTAGAATAAGTATGCTAGTTGTATTAACAGGATATTTAGGATTTTATCTAGGTTTGAGGTCTGAAGGTCTTTTAAGTATTAATTATTATGATAAATTAATATTTTTATTTATTGGTATGTTTTTATCATCTAGTGGATGCGCAGTATTAAATCAATACTTAGAAAAAGATTTTGATGCGCAAATGATGAGAACCAAAAATAGACCTTTACCATCAAAAAGAGTGCTTCCTTTGAATGCTTTATTGTTCGGTTCTATTCTTTGCGTATTTGGTGTATTTTTTGTTTACCAAACAATAAATCAATTAACAGCTCTAATTTGTTTATTAACTGTCATACTATATTTGTTTGTATACACACCAAGTAAACGATTTAGTACATTTAATACTTTAATTGGTTCAATTCCAGGTGCTTTGCCTGTTTTAGGTGGATGGACCGCAGCAACAAACGAAATTAGCTCTATTTCCTGGATTTTATTTTCAATTCTTTTTTGTTGGCAGATACCTCATTTTCTTGCAATAGCTATAATTTATTCTCAAGACTATAAAGATGGAGGATTTAAAATGCTTCCATCAGAATACCCTAATTCTAAACATACACAATATCATGTTTTATTTTTTTCAATAGCAATGATTGGAACTAGTCTAGGCTTATATTTTGAAAAGGCAGTTGGTACAGGTTACCTGCAAGGTATTAGTGTTATTAGTGTATTTTTTTTGATAATAGTATCTCAATTTATGAAAGAAACATCAAATAAAAATGCAAAAAAATTGATGATAGCTACCTTATTTTACTTCCCATTAATGTTTATATTAATTATTTTAGATGTGATTAATTTCATATAGCAAAAAGGTATTTATTATGTTTAAAATCTTTCTTTTAATTAATTTTTTTATATCTATTACTGTCTCACAAGTCATATCAGACCAATTAATTAATAAAGTAGAATTAGAACAAATACCAGATGTAGTTCCATATATAAAAAGTGATCAAAAAAATATTAATTTTCTAGATTATGCTATGACTCAATCAGGAATCGATGGTAACTATTCATATCTAAAAATTAAATCATCATACGAAAAAAACTTTCAAATTTTAATCAAAGATATTTTACTTGAAGATGATTCTTATGTTGCATTTTATGATAAAGATCATGATGTTTTATTTGGTCCTTACACTAGTTTAAATCAGAAAATTTTTTATCCCTCAGTTATGAGTGGTAATGAAATTATAATTATATTTTATCAATCAAATCACTTACAATCATCATTTATTATTGAATCAATTAGTTCGATTGAAAATAAAAAATATTCAACTAATAATTTGAAATATAAAATTTCCAACCAAAGGAACAGGCCAGTATTAATGGTTACAGGATATTGGCCACCAACAAATGAAATGTTAAGACATTTCAGTCAAAAGCCAGAACTAAATCCGACTGGTTGGGAAGGAGAAAACTGGAAAAATTTAGGTTTTGATGTTATTTCTTTTTTTCCAGAATTTAACCCTCCTGATTGTAGTAATTGCGGTCAAGGATATGGAGATTTTGAAGTTGATTATCAAGACACATCAAGTGATTTTTGGAGAATTATTGATGAGGTTAAGCCGGTAGGTATCATAACATTTAGTAGAGGATTTAATAATAATAGCTGGGAACTTGAAAATAATGTTTATAATTGGGTAAGTTGGTACGCAGATTATACATCTCCTTTATATCCAACTCCATCACCACCAGATGACAGCGTTTCTGATAATCATAATAGAGGAACAGCCTTGCCTCTAACACTAATTGAGGAAGCGCTAGATAATTCCAATTTACCTGTAAATTGTTATGTTGATCAAAATGGAGATGCTGGAAGATTTTTATCTGAGTTTATGGGTTATCATGGTATGTGGTATCATCAATCAAGTTTAAATTCTGACAATCCATGTATGCTTGGTGGCCATATACATGTAGGAGGTCAGTTAAGTACAAGAGTTTCAAAAGATGCTGCTGAACTGACAATAGAAACTGTATTAGGTTATTTAGACACTATTTTAATCATCACTGGAGATATCAATGATGATGAAATTGTCAATATAATTGATATAATTATATTAATTGATTTCATTTTAGAAAATACTCAACCAAATGAAGAATGGTTAAATATAGCTGACATAAATGATGATGGATTTATTAATGTATTAGATATAATATTAATTGTAGATATTATTTTAAATTGATAATGAATTACTAAATTTAAAAATGAACGATAAATTTTTAATATTTTACATAATATTGCTGAGTTGTATTTTTTCTGGAGTAATAATTGAAAAAGGCAATAATCATTTTCATTTAAAAAAAGGTGATATTTTTTCCATTAATTCAGATTCATCTAAATTTGTTTTTGAAACATTTGATATGAATTTAATAAATGGTCAAATCGATGTGACTTTATTAAATTCAATTACAATTTATGATTCTACAAACAAATCAGGGCCAATATTTAAAAATATGTTTGTTGGCGGACTAATAATTTCAGGTGTTGCTTCATTAGGTTTCCAAGATACATGGCTGTTTTCAAAATCAGAAATTTTTATAATAGGAGCAACTGTCGTATTTGGAATTTCAACTTTAGGTGGAATTGTAGGTAATTTTATAAAGTTTGATAATAAAATTAAGTTGAAATATGAAGATTGCAATGATAAAGAACCCTGTACAAAATGGACTAAATCTCTTGAAAAATCATGAAAGGATTAAATGGATGGAACAATTGGATTTTTAATTGCTATATTTGGTTTAATAGCATTTGTTAGGATTGAAAAACTTATTAAAGAACTTAAAAAAAAGGGTATTTTAGATAAAGATTATAAGAAAGAATGATTATCTTTCAATTGTTTTGCATTCACCTAAGTTTAATTGATATTGAATAACACCATCTGTATTACCATCTTCTGTGTCGTGAATTAAATCAACTTCAATATTTGGATCAACTGTTTTTATAAAAAAATTATTTTCCTGTTCAAAACAAACTTGTGAGCCACTTGGGATAATAGTTAAATTTGTTAAAATTCCATTTACACCAGAAGGAATAATATCTCCAGAAAAAGAAAAACCTAAAACTAAATTAGAAGATTCTTCGCTTTCAGGATCAATGGATAAATTAAATCCATATTCTTCAGCAATTCCTCCAGTAGCATAAGTAATAATATCGTTTTCGGTAATATTAAATTGAAAACCACTAATATTTTGTTGACTATCTATAAGGATAGGAATGATTAATTCTTGATTTTCATTGTAAAGTATATCTCCTAATGATAAATCTATGGGTAAACAGTAAGTATCATCTCCTTGACACACATTGCATGAATCTAATAGAGCTTCACCATTTGTAATCCCTAAACAATCAGCGCACGATTCGTATTCACAACTATTATTATCGTAAGTTGCACTGGGATTATAATTACATGCTTGAGAATCAAAACATCCATGAATGGCTTCAACAACATTTTCTTCACAACTGCTAAATAAAAAGATTATAAATGAAATTTTAATAAAATTTTTCATAATGATAATATAAAAATGTTTCAATATGTATTAAATATATTTTTGTTTGTTAAAATAATATATATTTATGGATATAAATATAAAAAATTAAGGATATTAACACATGAAACGTATTTCATTACTTTTATTATTTTTTTCAATTTCACTTCCTTTAGATACTAAGTTAGTTGATTCATATAATAAAGACATAGCAATAGAACAATTTGAGCAAAAGTATCCAAATGACTGGTTTTACAGATGGAACAATCATGGTACTCCACACAGAGTAATTGGAAGTAAAATACCTTTTGTATTTGATACTCAAAATGAAAAATTATCAGAGGAATATGCCAGAAAGTTTGTTGAAGAAAATCAATATTTTTTTGGAATTCAAAATTCAAACCTTGAACTATGGGTAAATGAATTTGGTAATAAGATTAGATATATAACTTTTAATCAAACTCACAATGGGATACCTGTTCATAATGCTAGGATTGATATTAGATTTAATAGTGTAGGAAATATCGTTCTTTTTGGTCATGATGGATATCCTGATATAAATGTTTCTACGAATTATCATTTAAATGATCAGCAAGCATTGAATATTGCTAAAGCTGAAGTACAATTTTCTCAACAAAAAGGAGATTACGTTTTTGATGAACCTAAGAAATTTATATGGGTAAGTAAAGATAAAAAACCAACTTATCATGCTTCTTGGCTACTTGAATTGCATGTTCACATAAAGGAAATTAATACAGGAAAACGACCTGTTAATCACTGGAAAATTTTTGTTGATGCACATACTGGAGAGATTCTTGAAAAGTTTGATTTAGCAAGAGATTTAGTTGTTGAAGGTAGAGTTACTGGAGATGTTAAAGATGAACCATATGGTGATGAGAGAAATAGAGGTTTACAAAATGTGGAAGTGTCCATTGATGGTTATGGTTCTACATACACTGACTCTGAGGGTTATTATTCAATTGAAGCTGGTGAAGAAAATGTCTTTGCAACCGTTAGATTAGAAGGTAATTATTTAAATGCAAATAATCAAAACGGATCAGACGCACAAATTAGAAGAATAGTTACTCCAGGTAGTACTGAGGATTTTAATTTTACCAATAATAATTCAATTCCTGGTGAAAGAGATACATATTATCATGCAAATCACATTCATGATTTATTAAAATCCATTAATCCAGATATAAGTGGAGCTGATTATGAAATGCCGGCTAGAGTAAATATAGGTTCGGAAGATCCATATTGGCCGTGCAACGCATATTGGGACTATACAAGTATAAATATGTTCTCAGAAGGTGGTGGATGTGCTGGAACAGACCAAATGGCTGATGTAGTATATCACGAATATGGACATGGCATTATGCAATTTACATATGAACCTTATGATGCACCATGGTCTACAGAGCTTAGTGAAGGTACGGCAGATTTTTGGGCAATGACAATTACTAATACGCCATGTTTAGGTTTAGGTTTTTTTGGTGATGGAACATGTCTTAGAGATGGGCTTAACACAAGACAATATCCTGGAAACGAATGTGGTGGATCTGTACACTGTTTAGGAGAGATTACAATGGGTTCACTTTGGAAAATGAGAAGAAATTTAATAAATATTATGGGATATGAACAAGGAGTTGAACATTCAAATGATTTATTTCATTTTGGACAAGTTGGTAGACCAAATTCTGCTCCTGATTTATTAGAAGAAATGTTAATTATTGATGATAATGATGGTGATATTAACAATGGTACACCTTTTTATGCAGAAATATGTTCGGCATTTGAAGAACATAATATTCCATGTCCAATAAGTGGTCCCTTTGCAGAGTTAGCATTTACACCAGAAAGTATGAACTTTGAAATATTTTTAGAAGATTCTCAATCAGATTTAATCACATTATCTAATGTTGGTCAACAGGGCTCAACAATGAATTATGCTATTGGTGTATCTCCATTTTCAAATGCACAAGGAGGACCTGATAGTAATGGTAACTTTTGGTCTGATTCTGATAACGAAGAAACAATTAACTATGAATGGATTGATATTTCAGATTTAGGTACATTATATAATTTTCCAGGAAATGATCAAGCAGGTATTAATTTAGATATTGGGTTTGATTTTCCATTTTATGGAAATACATATAGTTCGTTTATAATTAATGCAAATGGATGGATTGGATTTGGGGAAGACAGTAATGCTTGGAATAATTTAGAAATTCCATCAATAGATGCACCTAGACCTGCAATTTTTGGTCTATGGGATGATTTAAATCCAGTAAATGATCAATGTAATGATTATTGTTC
>CEUQ01189331.1_pt1 | contig 18808 bp, 15 predicted proteins | sample 361491 | NCBI WGS metagenome assembly CEUQ01 (sample SAMEA2622796, study PRJEB7988) | marine metagenome | biome: marine biome (ENVO:00000447); feature: marine epipelagic mixed layer (ENVO:xxxxxxxxx); material: "saline water (ENVO:00002010), including plankton (ENVO:xxxxxxxx)" | depth 120 m | reverse complement strand
TCCCTAATCGGCGCGATGCTGTCAAAACCCTTTGCCGGCCTGCTGCCGAGGACGATACGGCGTCTCGTCTCCATGGCGCCCCGCAGGCTTCCCACGCCATCCTGGGCCGACCGCGCCACGGTCCACCCGGCCCAGGGCGAGCGCCGCAAGCGAATCATCCTGATGAACGGCTGTGCGCAACAGGTCCTCACGCCGCAGGTCAATGAAGCGACTGTCCGGCTGCTCACGCGACTGGGCTGTGAAGTCGTTGTTCCGAAGGGTGGGGGCTGCTGCGGCTCCCTGGTCCTGCACATGGGAGATCATGCTGCCGCGCTCGCGGCCACGCGTGCCAATCTGGCGGCCTGGCGGGTGGTTGGCGACGTCGATGCGATTGTTGCGAATGCCTCGGGCTGTGGCACGCAGCTCAAGGAGTACGGTTATCTGCTCAAGGATGACCCGGCCTGGGCGCAGGCTGCCGCTGCGGCGTCATCGAAGGCCCGTGATGTTTCCGAGATCGTTGATAGCCTGCTTGAACCGGGCAGGGCGCCTGAGGATGCACCTTTGGTGGCCTATCATGCGGCGTGCTCTTTGCAACACGGCCAGCGCATCGTGGCGGAGCCCGCCGAGCAGTTGCGCCGCGCCGGCTTTTCTGTTGCTGACGTTCCGGAAGGACATATCTGCTGTGGTTCTGCCGGCACTTACAACATGCTGCAGCCAGACCTCGCCGACCGTCTTCTGGAGCGGAAGTGCGGCCACCTTGCCAGCACCGGTGCCGATGTCGTGGCCGCCGGAAATGTCGGATGCATGGTCCAGATTGCATCAGGCCTCGACAAGCCGGTGGTCCACCCTGTCGAGCTTCTCGACTGGGCCACTGGCGGACCCAGGCCCGAGGCACTTGCCAACAACGATAGTCAACCCTAAATCTCCAGCATCAACCGCATGGAGATCGGACCATGGCCCGCAAACGCAAGAGCGTTCGGCGGCGTTCGGATTCTGCCGGCGCGCTCGCCGATCCCCGTTATCGGCTCCGGGCTGTCCGGAACCGGAAGGTCTACACAAGGAAGGGCCGTAGCCCCCAGGGGTGCGGCCCTTTCGATTCGCGGGTTTCGCTCACACAGGCTTGAGCAGCGCCGGCTTGGCAGTGGGCAACAGTCTTTCTAGAGTCGATGCATGCAATGCCTGTCCCGCCTCATGGCCACAGCAGTCTTCATGATGCTGACCGCGTCCCCGGCCTTGTCCGCTCAGGACGACCCACGCCTCGATAATCTCTTCGAGCAACTCCATGAGACATCCGACGGAGCCGAGGCACAGCTGATCCAGAGTTACATCTGGGCGCTCTGGACCGAAGCGCACGATGACGGACTCAACCAACTGATGCACGGGGGAACCCGCGCGATGCAGGTTGGCGATGTTTATGAGGCCATCGCCATGTTCTCCCGCCTCATCGAGGTTGCACCGGAGTTTGCCGAAGCCTGGAACAAGCGGGCGACCGTACTCTACATGGTGCGTCGCTACGACGAATCGATAGAAGACTGCCTCAAGGTCATCGAACTTGAGCCGCGTCATTTTGGTGCGTTGTCGGGCCTAGGGCTGATATACATCGCTCGCGACGAACCGGCCGAGGCTCTCCGCTGGTTGCGCGAAGCGCTACGTCAGAACCCCCACATGGAAAATGTCCAGGAGCGCATCGACGAGTTGTCCCGCGAGGTTGAAGGCGAAACGATCTGATCTTGCCGTATCTAGGCTCAGGACCTATTAAATCACTCGCGACCAGACCCGCTAGAATACTCAGCCGTTTAGGTCGTGACCCTCGCAAGGCACCTTACGATCAATATCATGAGCAAGATTCTAAGCCTATGTCATGAATTTCCAACGGTTGGCTATTACTTTTCAAATAATGCAAAAGTATTTTGGCTTCATCTGTTATTCTCCAGTCGAATGCCAAATTCGACCCGATACTAACCGAAAGGCTCTGTCTCGCGAACAATGGGTTCCATTTTTTGACCGATGCATTGACGGACGGGTCTGTGCCGAAAATTCATTCGGGCATCGCAACCAGCCTCCAGGCACGTCCGCTTGGCCGGACTGCCTCGCGCTGCCTGGACCAGTTTCAGTGTAGCTGGTCCCTTGCTCAGCTTGTGCTGGCTTGATTCACTGAGCGCCTCAAGGAGGTGCTTGTGATGGATGGTCTATTTCTGCTGAGCGAGGCGCAGATGCGCCGGATCAAGCCGTCCTTCCCGTTATCCCATGGCCCTCACAAGACGATCTACAACCGCTTCATTCGTTGGAGCCGGATGGGTGTGTTCAACCGGATCTTTGCCGAACTTGCCGGTCAGGCCGGCGAGCCCGACCGGATCATGATCGACGCGACCCATCTCAAGGCGCACCGCACGTCGGCAAGCCTGCTAAAAGAGGGGCTCTTCCCAGACGTATCGGGCGCACCAAAGTCGGCCTGAACTCCAAAATCCATGCCGTGTGCGACGGCCAGGGACGGCCCATCGCCAGATGAGCGATCACAAGGGCGCTTTCCTGCTCTTGCCCTCCTTGCCTGGGGCCACAGAATTGTTCGGAGACAAGGGCTATGACAGCGACTAGTTTCGATAGGCCCTGGCAGAGCGTGGCATCACACCCTGCATCGCGGCAACCATAGCCTTCTGGTTGTGATCAATGCGTCCTGAGCCTAGTCGATCCAGGCGATCCGCAGTGTGTTGGTCGCGCCGGGCGTGCCGAACGGAACACCGGCAGTAATGATGATGCGGTCGCCGGGATCCGCAAAACCCTCTTCTCTCGAGAGGGTGCAGGCCCGGCGAACCATGTCGGCGAAGTCCTGTGCATCTTCGGTGTGGACCGAATGAACGCCCCAGACCAGGGCCAGCCGTCGCGCTGATGTGATCTTCGGTGTCAGGCCGAGGATCGGCGCATCGGGCCGCACGCGGGAGGCCCGCAGGGTCGTGGCGCCGGAGACCGAGTAGGTCACGATGGCGCTGGCATTCACAGTTTGGGCGACTTGCCGGGCCGCCGCCGAGATGGCGTCGGCACTGGTCGCCTCGGGTAGAGTGGAAAAGGGATCATAGAGCGGGTCGTTTTCGACCGTCACCATGATGCGATCCATCATCGCAACGGCCTCTCCCGGGTACTCTCCGACAGCTGTTTCGCCTGACAGCATCAGAGCATCAGCTCCGTCATAGACAGCGGTGGCAACGTCGGAGGCCTCGGCGCGGGTGGGTGTCGGTGAATCAATCATCGACTCCAGCATCTGTGTCGCCACGATGACCGGCTTGCCGGCCTGGCGGCAGGCGCGCACGATTCGCTTCTGCAGACCTGGCACCTCTTCGGGCTTGAGCTCAACACCCAGGTCGCCGCGCGCCACCATGATCCCGTCGGCCAGTTCAACAATCCCCTGAAGGCTGTCGATAGCGCTGGGCTTCTCGAGCTTGGCCATCACGGCGGCCCGGCCGGCGACAAGCTCACGGGCTTCGGCGATGTCTTCGGGCCGCTGCACAAATGAAAGCGCGACCCAGTCGGCGCCGAGCTCCAGGGCAAAGGCAAGGTCCTCCCGGTCTTTCTCTGTCAGGGCCGCGATCGGAAGCTGAACACCCGGAAGATTAAGACCCTTGTTGTTCGAAAGGTAATCGCCGGCCTCGACCGTTGTAGTCGCGAAGTCCGGTCCGCAGTCATCAACACGAAGCACCACACGACCATCGTCCAGGAGAATCTGGTGGCCGGGCTTGATGGTTGCAAAGATTTCCGGATGGGGCATGCCGATCCGTGTCGTGTCTCCGGGTGTTTCATCCATATCCAGATGGAACGACTGGCCACGCTCCAGCTGGACTTCGCCCTCCACAAACTGGCCGATGCGGAGTTTCGGACCCTGCAGATCGGCGAGAATCCCCACTGGCCGACCTTTGGCGACCTCAAGCTCACGCAGAAAGTTGTAGCGCGCCCGGTGATCGTCGGCGTCACCGTGGCTCATGTTCAGCCGGAAGACGTCGACACCGGCCTCGAACAGTTCGGTGATGGCTTCGGGCGACGAAGTGGCAGGCCCCAAGGTGGCCACGATCTTCGCTTGTCTGTCCCGCCGCATCGTTGCTCGCATCGTGATGGTGGTGTCCCTCGTTCAGGTCAGGATCAGGATAGCACGGAAGTCGTTGACGTTGGTCCGTGTCGGTCCCGTAACAACGGAATCGCCCAGGGCGTCGAAGAAACCGAAGCTATCCTGACGTTCGAGCATGGCTGTCAGTGAGATATTCAGTGCCGCGGCACGTTCCGGCGTTGTCGGATCGATCACGGCACCAGCCGCCTTGCTGAAGCCGTCGATGCCGTCTGTGTCGCAGGCCAGTGCATGAACACCGCGCATGCCGTTCAGCGCTCCGGCCAGAGCCAGGAGAAACTCCTGATTGCGCCCGCCACTGCCCCCTTCGCCGCGCAGAGTAACCGTTGTCTCTCCGCCGGAGATGATCACGGCCGGAGGAGCAGCCAGGCGTCCGTTGGTGACGACTTCACGGGCGATCGCGGCATGGACCAGAGCAACGTCGCGTGCCTCGCCTTCGATCGTGTCGCCCAGGACGATAGGTGTCACGCCCTTCGAGCGAGCATAGTCCGCAGCGGCGTTCAGGCTGTCCTGTGGCGTCGCGATGATAGCGGCCCCCGAACGTCCGAGGGCGGGATCACCGGGTTTGGGGGTCTCGCTCTCCGGTCGCTCAAGCCAGGACCACACGGCCGTCGGGGCTTCGATGCGATACTGCTTCAGCAGCGCGACAGCCTCGTCACGCGTACTGGGGTCGGCGACCGTCGGTCCGGATGCGATGACCGAGATGTCGTCGCCCGGCACATCGGAAATGGCGAGCGTCAGGACCGTGGTGGGGGCAGCGAGGGTTGCCAGCCGGCCGCCCTTGATTGCCGAAAGATGTTTCCTGACACAGTTGATCTCGTGAATGGATGCACCCGAGCGGAGGAGAGCCCTGGTGATCGTACGTTTGTCGTCCAGGGCAATGCCGTCGGCCGGATAGGCCAGCAGTGCCGACCCGCCGCCGGAAATCAGGCACAGGACCAGATCGTCCTCGCTGAGGCCCTGGACGGCCTCCAGCACCTGGCGAGCGCCACGAGTACCGGCGTCATCGGGCACCGGATGTGAGGCTTCGACGACTTCGATATACCGGGTGGGTGCGCCGTGGCCATAGGGAGTCACCACAACGCCCGTGAGTTCGCCAGACCATCTGGCCTCGACAGCAGATGCCATGGCAGCAGCGGCTTTTCCGGCGCCAACGATGACCGTACGGCCTCGGGGCGGTGTCGGGAGGTGGTTCTTGAGACATCGCTCTGCACCTGCCGTCTCGACAGCCTTGTCGAAGAGTGTGCAGAGAAACTGGCGGGGATCATCAATCATGGCGGCGTTCTGGCACGACGGCTCCCGCAAATGCAACGATTCCGGCATTGTCGTACGGATTCACGGTCAAATGGTTCTTCTGGTGATCATGGCTGCCCGATATAGTCCGGCCCCATGGATTCCGTGCGAAGAGACCCCTTCAGCGATATGCAGGCCCCCGGTGACCCCTTGCTGGGGCCCGATGATCCCGCACCCTATGAGATCATCAACCCTCGTGGCAGCGCTTCGGCGGCGTTTCTGTGTGATCACGCCAGCAACAAGGTTCCGGAAGCGCTCGATGGACTCGGCCTGCCACAGGATGAGCTCGATCGTCACATTGGCTGGGATATCGGCGCTGCGGAGATTACACGGCGCCTTTGCACACATTTTGATGCGCCGGGTGTTCTGGCTGGCTATTCGCGTCTTGTGATCGACTGCAATCGCAAGCTCGACGACGAGCAATCAATCGTCGCGGTGAGTGACGGTACTACCATTCCAGCCAATCAGCACCTGTCGGCCGCACAGGCAGACGAACGCGCCGATGCCTGTTATTGGCCTTATCACGAGGCATGCGCAGCGGTTCTCGAGGGTGTCGAAATGCGCGGTGTGGTGCCGGCCGTGATCATGATGCACAGCTTCACGCCGGTGATGGGCATCGGCGAACGACCATGGCACATCGGTGTGTTGTGGGATCGTGATGGCCGCCTGGCTCTGCCTCTCATGGACCACCTTCAACGCAGGGGTGATTTGTGTGTCGGCGACAACGAGCCCTACACGGCGTCGTCGCCGCAGGGTTACACGATGCCTCTTCATGCTGCGCGCCAGGGCAGGGCGAATGTTCAGATCGAGATTCGCCAGGACCTAATCGATAGCGATGCCGGTGTTGATCGCTGGACCGACATCATGATCGACGCCTTTTCGGCGGTGTTGGCCGACGACAACCTCTACCGCCACGAGGTCTGATCAATGAGCGTCCAGGAACCGCCGCTGACGATGGGTGTCGAAGAGGAGTATCTCCTCGTTGATCTCGAAACCGGCAACCTGGCACAGGGCGTGCCGGATGTGTTCATCGAAGATTGCACGGCCGAACTGGGTGAGCAGGTGTCGCCGGAGTTCCTGTAGGCGCAGGTCGAAATCGGCACTAGGGTCTGCGGCAACATCAGTGAGGTTCGTGCCGAACTGAAGCGACTTCGCAGCGGTGTGGTTCGGATCGCCGCAAACCACGGATTGCCCCGCTCGCCGCGTCGACCCATCCGTCCGGGGGTTGGCGTGACCAGAACTACGCCCCCAAGGAACGTTATGAGGGGCTCGCGCGTGACATGCAGGCGGTGGCCCGCCGATTGTTGATCTGCGGGATGCATGTCCATGTCGGCATAGATGACGAGGACATGCGCATCGATTTGATGAACCAGGCGCATTACTTTGCGGATGCCGGCGGGGATGACAACCGGGACGAAGCGCTGCGTGCTGTGGTCATGCAGGTTGTTGAACAAACCGCAGCCGAAACGTCTTGAGACACCACGGCAGGCTGACCACATGAAGGTCAGAAGCCAAAGAATTGCGGAGAGTCATCATGGATGATGCAACGAAGACAGAGATCGAAGCGGCGGTTTTCCGACGTCTGCGCGATCATTTCGAGCGCAAGCCCGAAATCCAGAACATCGACCTTATGAACCTGGCGGATTTCTGCCGCAACTGCCTGGCCAAGTGGTATCGGGCCGAGGCCGAAGAGCGCGGTGTCGATCTCGACTACGATGGGGCGCGTCGGGTCATCTACGGCATGCCCTATCGCGAGTACAAGGCCAAGCATCAGGAGAAGGCACCGGCCGAGAAGATCGCCATCTTCGAAGAAGGCGAGAAACGCCGCGCCGCCGAAGCGGCGGCCCGCGGTGAAGCGTACTGAGGGCCGCTACCAGCGTTCGATGGCCGGGCGCAGGTCGACTTCGTGGGTCCATGCCGTGTGATGCTGGCGGTGGATCGCAAGATAGGTCTCGGCGATGGCATCGGGATCGAGCAGGGAATCGATTCCCTGCTCCGGAATCTGATGGGCATGTGCGGGGCCGTTGATCTCACCATCAATGTTGACGATGGCGACATGGACGCCCTGAGGACCCAACTCCCTCGCCATTGATTGTGCCAGCGCCCGTAACCCGAACTTGCCGACTGCAAACCCGGCAAAGTTGCCCGAGCCCTTGTAGCAGGCGGTGGCACCCGTGAAGATGATCGAACCGCTGCCCTGATCGGTCATACGGCGTGCAGCTTCGCGTCCCACGATGAACCCGCCAAGACAGGTCACGTTCCACTGTCGGGTTAACTCGTCGACCTCGATCTCCAGGACAGACTTCATCAGAAAGCCGCTGGCATTGTAGATCACAACATCCGGTTGACCGAGCTCGGCACTGACTGTGTTAAAGAACTCGGCGACGGATTGTTCATCGGTCGCATCGCAGGCATAGCCGTGAACATGCTCTCGGGCAGGGTTGGGGACACTATGGGCAACCCGCTGCGCATTGGCGACACTGCGCGACGCCACGGCGACCTCCATGCCGGCCATGCTGAACTGTCGCGCGAGCCCCGCACCCAAACCATCTCCTGCTCCGATGATGACGGCGGCGCCGCCTTCGATGTTGCTCATATCTTCTCCCCTTGGCTCAGATCATTGCGCTGCGACGGCATCGGTGGGTCCTGCCGCAAGTGCGGTGCGAAGATCTCTGCGTCGTTGGTTGTAGTGTTCCATCGTGGTCATCTTGACCGGTCCGAACCCTTTGATGTTCTGCGGCAGAGCAGCCAGTGCGGTTGCAAGTTCCAGGTTGGCTTCGGTCAGGTCGGACAGAATGAAGCTGAGATCGTCTTCGTAGAGGTCGATCAAAGCACGTTCTGCGCGCCGCTCCACGCTATAGCCGAAGGGATCCAGACGCGTTCCGCGAAGACTCTTGAAACGGGCGATCATGGCCATGATCGGCAGAACCCAGGCACCAAAGCGGATCTTTTGCGGACGGCCTGTCGCAGGGTTCGTACGACTCAGAAGGGGTGGTGCGAGATGAAGGTAGACCCTGCCTCCGGGCTCAAAGGTCTCGGACAGCATCCGTCTGAAATCAGTGTCTTGAAAGAGTCGAGCGACTTCGTACTCGTCCTTGATCGCAAGGACCTTGTGATAGCTCCGGGCCACGGCTTCAGTCAGGCCGGTGCCTGTTGGGTCGCATGCTGCTTCGGTGGCTCGAACGTAATCGATCATAGTCGTGTATCGGTATGCGAGTGACGCATCCTGATAGAGCCGGAGATGCTCGGCGCGTCTCTGGACTGACTCGTCGAGTGTCGATGACAAGCGGCGGTGCTCGGCTTCCGGACGGGATTCTCTGATCGCTGCCAGGATTGCGTCGGGGTCGACCACGGCCAGACGACCGGCAGCGAAGGCACGACGGTTCAGGTCGACGGCAACGGCGTTGAGCATGATTGCCTGATCGATGGCCTGCGGTGACAGAGGCAACCAGCCAGCCTGATAGGCAGCGCCCAGGAGCATCATGTTGGCTGCAATGCTGTCGCCGAACAGAGCCGTTGCCCAGTGGGTGAGATCATGATGCTTGGTTTCCTGTGTTGCTTCGGCAACACGCCGCAATATGGCGTCAACCGGTACTGTTGCATCGGGATGGCGCGTGAAATCACCGGTCGGTGCGCCGTGGCTGTTGATCATGGCGGTTGTGCTGGCAGCATCACTGCAGGCAAGCACTTCCGCGCTCCCACTCTGCACGAGATCACATCCGAGCAGCAGATCGGCTTCGCCGACACCGATCTTCGATGCATGGAGCCCGGCCGGATCACGCGCGATGCGCACATGGCTCGTCACACCGCCGTACTTCTGTGCAAGCCCGATCTGGTCGAGGACGGCGACACCCCTGCCGTCGATATGAGCAGCCCAGCCCAGGATCTGCGCCAGTGTGATCACCCCGGTGCCGCCCACCCCTGCAATCACAATGGACCAGGGTGTTTCAAGACCCGGCCGGTCCGGCTCGGGCAGGGGCCGGGCCGTCGGAATATGGTCCTGGCGTTCCGGCTTTCGCAGGGCGGCACCCTCGACTGTCACGAAGCTGGGGCAGAAACCGTTGAGGCAGCTCATGTCTGTGTTGCAGGAGGACTGGTCGATCTGCCGCTTCAGGCCGAACTCGGTTTCAACCGGTGTGACTGAAAGACAGTTGGAGGCCAGACCGCAGTCGCCACAACCCTCACAGACCGCTTCGTTGATCACCACCCTGCGCGGCGGATCGTCGAGCGTGCCGCGCTTGCGCCGGCGGCGCTTTTCGGTGGCGCAGAGCTGGTCGTAGATCAGCGCGCTGACGCCGGGGACCTGTCTCAGGTCCTGTTGCACGGCATTGAGTTCGTCGCGGTGATGCACCGTGACACCTCGTGCGAAATCTATACCGGCGGAGTACTTCTCGGGCTCATCGCTCACGACAACAATGCGCGTGACCCCTTCACCGTAGAGCTGGTGTGTGATGGCCGCGACGCTCGGCGAACCTTCGAAGGGCTGGCCGCCGGTCATCGCAACGGCGTCGTTGTAGAGGATCTTGTAGGTGACGTTCACGCCGGCCGAGACGGCGGCACGGATCGCCAGAAGACCGGAATGCACATAGGTGCCGTCTCCGATGTTGACGAAGACATGGTTGGAACTGCGGAAGGGGGCCAATCCGATCCAGTTAGCACCTTCTGCACCCATCTGGGTGAAGGTAAGAGTGTTGCGCTCCATGCCTTGGACAAGGTAGTGACAGCCGATTCCGGCGAAGGCTTCACTGCCTTCAGGCACCCGGGTCGACGTGCTGTGCGGGCAGCCGGAACAGAAGTACGGGATGCGCGAGACCAACGCCGTGTCGCGCTGCGCAGCATCGAGCCGTCGAGCCAGGGCTGACCCACGCTCCTTCAGGGGACCGGCGCCGCCATTGGCTTCGAGACGTTCCACAAGCGCCTGAGCGATCATGGCGGGCGAGAGTTCGTTCCATGAGGGCAGCAGGGTGTTGCCCGCATCATCCTTCTTGCCGATCACACGCGGGCGTTCCGCGTCGGAAAGCTCGTAAAGGGCGTCCTTGATCTGCGGCTCTATCAAGCCGCGTTTCTCTTCGACCACAAAAAGCTCAGAGAGCCCCTTTGCGAACACCTTGATACCATGGGGTTCAAGCGGCCATGGCATGCCGACCTTGTAGACACGGATTCCGGCCTCAGCCGTCCCGGCATCGTCCAGGCCAAGCTGTGCCAGAGCTTGGCGGACATCCAGATAGGATTTTCCGGTGGTCACAATGCCGAGGCGTGCGTTTGGAGCCTCGATCACCGTTCGGTCGAGCTTGTTGGCGGCGGCGTAGGTCAGCGCCAGATCAATCTTGTAACGATGCAGACGCTCCTCCTTGGCGAGGGCGCTGTCGGGCCAGCGCAGATGCACGCCCTCTGGTGGCAGTAACGCGTCATCGGGCAGTGAGATGGCTGGCCGCAAGGGGTCGATCAGAACCGACGTCGTCGTGTCGACGGTGTCGGAAACCAGCTTCATTCCGGCCCAGAGCCCTGTGAACCGCGACATGGCCCAGCCGTGGAGTCCGAAGTCCAGAAACTCCTGGGCACCGGCGGGGTGAAGCACGGGAATCATCGCGTCGATCAGGGCAAACTCGCTCTGGTGAGCCGACGTCGACGATTTGCAGGTATGGTCGTCGCCTGCGAGCACAAGGACACCACCATGCTTCGACGTTCCGGCGGTGTTGCCGTGCTTCAGGGCATCGCCGGACCGGTCAATGCCCGGACCCTTGGCATAAAACATGGCGAAGACACCATCGACGGTGGCGTCATCGAACAGGCCGGTCTGTTGGCTGCCCCACACCGACGTGGCGCCCAGGTCCTCGTTCACACCCGGTGTGAAGTGGATGGCGTGGACTTCGGTGTGCTGACGGGCCTGCCACAGCGCGGTGTCGAGTCCGCCCAGAGGAGAGCCGCGATAACCTGTGATGAAACATGCCGTGTTGAGCCCCGCAGCCCTGTCACGAGCATGTTGTAACATGGGCAGGCGCACCAGCGCATGGGTGCCTGACAGAAGAACCCGGCCTTCCTGCCGGGCATAACGGTCATCGAGAGAGTAGGACGCCTTGCTCACGGCCTAGCTTAGGCTCCGGCCGCCTCTTGCTCGGCAGGTTCGTCGTCTGCATACAGGCCGATCTTACGCACCTTGCGGTAAAGCGTGGAACGGCCGATCCCCAGCCGCCTTGCCACTCGAGACATCTGTCCCTTGTAGAGGTCGAGCGCGTAACGAATGACATCGGCTTCGACCTCGGCCAAGGGCCGAACCTCGCCGTCATGGCCCACCACCGGAAGCTGTCCGTTGGCAGAGTCTTGACCTTCAGCGCCCGGCGCTGCATTGGTGCCGGCGCCGATCAGGCCCTCCAGCGGAACCCCTTGGGCCCGGGCGATGTGCGGGAAATCGGTCGTTGTCAGTTGCTCGCCGTCACACAGCACAATGGCCCGGAACACGGCATTCTCAAGCTGCCGCACGTTGCCTGGCCAGGGATAGGATGCCAGCATCGCCATCGCCTTGTCGTGGATCGACGTGACATGTTTGTTCTCCATGGCCGAGAAACGACGCATGAAGTGGAGGCCCAGTTCGGGAATGTCCTGGCCACGTTCGCGCAACGGTGGCACGTGAAGCGGGAAGACGTTGGTGCGGTAGTAGAGGTCCTCTCGAAAGCCGCCTTCGTCGACCATCTGGAAGAGGTCACGATTGGTCGCCGCAATCAGGCGGACATCGACATGAACGGTGTTGCGCCCGCCGACGGGGTCGACGGTGCCTTCCTGAAGGGTCCGCAGAAGTTTGACCTGAATGTCGGGGCGGAGTTCACCGATTTCGTCCAGGAACAGCGTGCCACCGTCGGCCTCTTCGAACTTGCCGATGTGTTTGGCCGAGGCGCCGGTGAAAGCGCCCTTGTCGTGCCCGAACAGCATGCTTTCAATCAGGTTTTCCGGAATCGCACCGCAGTTAACCGTTACAAAGGGTTTGTCGGAGCGCGGGCCGTTGCTTTGCACATAGCGCGCGATCAACTCTTTGCCGACTCCGCTCTCACCTTCAATAAGAACCGGGATCTGCGATTGTGCTGCGCGTAGCGCGAGATCGGTGGTTGCGCGCAGGGCTTCGCTTGAACCGATGATATCGTTGCCACGGATGCCGCCCTCGGACTGCCGCTGAAGGCGTGACACCTCTCCGCGGAGGGAACCGAGTTTTATGGAATTGTCGAGAGTGACCTTCAGCCGTTCCGGAGCCACTGGCTTGACCAGGAAATCGGCCGCACCGGCCTGCATTGCCTTCACAGCTACGTCCACGCCACCATGGCCGGTGAGCACGACAACCGGCAGTTCGGGCAGGGTGGGAGTCAGTTTCTCTAGGACAGTCATGCCGTCGACATTGGGCATGTTGAGATCGAGCAGCACACAATCGGGCCGCAGTGGCTGGCTGCCATCCAGCAGCATGTCGAGTGCAATACGACCTTCATCGGCCGATTCTGCCCGGAATCCCATGGATCCTATAATTTCGCCGTACAAACGGCGCTGAATCGGATCGTCATCGACGATCAGGATTTGCTGCGACATGATCCCATTCCCTGTTCCTCTATGGAACACACCTGTCGATTCGTACCTCATCGGCACAAATTGGGGCAACCCGTGAAATGTTGATCCAGAACGGGACGATTGGAATCAGCGATAAAGGCCTTCCAGGGCCTCACCATACAATTCTTTCACCATGTGACGCCGTACCTTCATCGTCGGGGTCATCTGACCATTGTCGACCGTGAACGCCTCTGTCGCGATCATCACGCGTTTGACCTTCTCGATTGCCGAAAGTTGTTGGTTGGCGCGGTCCACAGCGGCCTTGATCTCGGTCAGAAGGGCGGGCTCGTCAGCCACCTCGGCAAGCCGTGGTGACAGGTTATGGCGTTTTGCGAATTCCACGAGGTAGTTGTCATCTGGGACCACCAGCGCCACGAGGTAGGGACGCTTGTCGCCGTATACCATGGCCTGACCGACTTCGGCCTCGAGGTTCAGAATACCCTCAACCCTCTGTGGCGCAATGTTGTCACCACCCGAATTGACGATCAGGTCTTTCTTGCGGTCCGTGATCATGAGGAAGCCATCATCGTCGAACACACCGATATCGCCGGTGTGGAGCCAACCGTCCTTAAGAGCCTCGGCTGACGATTCCTCATTGCCCCAGTAGCCATCCATCAGGAGGCCGCCGCGCACGAGGATTTCGCCATCTTCGGCGATCTTCACCTCGACTCCGGGCAGCGGCCGGCCGACCGTCGCCATCTTGATCTTGTCGGGCAGGTTGCACGACACGACCGGCGCTGATTCGGTTTGTCCGTAACCTTGCAGAAGGGTGAGGCCCAGGGAGGCAAAGAAGGTTCCGACATCGGGGTTGAGTGGTGCACCGCCGGACACCAGCGCTTTCAATCGGCCGCCGAAGCGCGCACGGACCTTGTCACGCACCAGCTTGTCGAGCACGCGGTCTTGCGCACGCTCGATCAGGCCCAGTCGCTCGCCGTTGACCTGTTTTGTCCCGAGCCTGACGGCCTTCTCGAAGAATTCCTTTTTCTTTCCTTTTTCACGATTCACACCTGCCAGAATGCGCTGGCGCATCACCTCGTAGAGCCTCGGGACACAGGTCATGATCGTCGGCCGTGCTTCCGGCATGTTCGCGATCAGCGTGTCGGCGCCTTCCGCGTAGTAGATCTCTGCGCCGATCGAAATCGGGAAACACAGGCCGCAGGTGTGCTCGTAGGAATGGGAAAGCGGCAGGAACGACAGGAAGGTCTCGACACCGGTAATCAACGGCCGGAACCCGGCCTCGATGCTCTTGATGTTCGACAGCAGTGCATGGTGTGAAAGCACCACGCCCTTGGGCAGGCCTCCGGTGCCTGAGGTGTAGATGAAGCAGGCGGTGTCCTTGCGTGTGACATCCTGCGCACGTGTTTCCACGGCGTTCCGTCCGGCTTCACCCCGGATCTTGGCGTCGTTCCATGACACCACAGTCACTTTGTCTGTGCCGGCCATCTCTTCCATGGCGATCAGCGTGCCAGTGCCCACCGCATCACAGGCTGGCAGCAAGCGTTTGGCGAGGACCGTTGTTGAGACGATGGCAACATCAGCGCCGCTGTCGCGCAGCACGTGTTCGTGGAGATCTTCGGTGTTTGTGGTGTAGGCGGGCACGGTGATGCCGCCGGCGGCGAGGATGGCGAGATCGGCAATCACCCAGTTGGGGCGATTCTCCGAAACAAGCACAACCCTGTCGCCTGCCTTGACGCCGAGATCGACCAGTCCGGCCGAGAGCAGGCGGACCTCCTCGGCGACGTCGGCCCAGGTCTGTGGCCGGTAGGCACCGTTGTGTTTCGACCATAGAAAGGGGCGGCCGCCATGGCGCGCTGCTACCTCAAAGAACATGGTCGCCAGATTGGGCCAGTCGTCATAGCTCATGGGGTCACCGCCGCGTAAGTCCTGTTCCTAGATAATGCCCGACGTGGACAGAGACAAACCACCTTTGCCAATCGTGCATGCGCACACCATATGCATGGCGACCTTGTTACCGTTTTTCCCGGGAGTTTCGAATGACCAACGCCTCAGTCCTTGGCGACCTGCCCGAATGGGATTTGACCGATCTCTACCGGGGGCCGGACGACCCGGCGCTGGATACCGATCTCGAAACCGCCGGCGCCGATGCCAGGGCTTTTGAAGCGGATTTGAAGGGGCGGCTGGACGCCATCTCAGGCGCTGATCTGGGTGTTGCGATCAAGCGCTTCGAGGCACTGCAGGATCGTCTTGGCCGTGTCGCAAGCTACGCGCAGCTTCTTTTCTCAGGCGATCAGACCAATCCGGAGACAGCGCAATTCTACCAGAGTGTGCAGGAGCGCCTGACAGAGATCACCAGTGCCCTGATCTTCTTCACCCTGGAGATCAACCGCATCGATGATGGAGCGATGGCAGCACACCTGAAGGACACAACCGTCGCCCGCTACCGTCCGTGGCTGGATGATGTGCGGCAGTTCCGTCCGCATCAGTTGTCCGATGAGACCGAGGCAATGCTGCATGAGCTTTCTGTAGTACGGTCCCAGTCATGGGCCCGGCTGTTCGACCAGACCATCGCCGGCCTGCGTTTCGAGATCGACGGCGAAACCATGACCGAGGCCCAGGCCCTGGATCTTTTGTCGTCGCCTGATGCAGACAAGCGCGCGCTGGCGGCCGAGGAACTCGCGCGTGTCTTCAAGCAGAACGAGTCCCTGTTTGCGCTGGTCACCAACACGCTGGCGAAATCGAAGGCGATCGAAGACGGCTGGCGTCATTTTTCGCGCCCGATCTCGTCGCGCAACCTCGACAATCAGGTCGAGGATGAGGTGGTTGACGCCCTGATCTCTGCCGTGCGCGACGCCTATCCTCGCCTTTCCCACCGCTACTACGCCATGAAGGCGCGCTGGATGGGTGCTGACAGACTAAACTGGTGGGACCGCAATGCGCCGCTGCTTGATGACGACGATCGCGAGATACCCTGGGACGCGGCCAAGTCCACCGTGCTGGGCGCCTATGGCGACTTCGCTCCGCGCATGGCCGAAATCGCCGAGACTTTCTTCGACAGGAACTGGATCGACGCGCCCGTGCGTGAAGGCAAACAGGGTGGAGCCTTCTCGCACCCGACCGTGCCGTCGGCCCACCCCTATGTCTTGCTCAACTATCAGGGCAAAACGCGCGATGTGATGACCCTGGCTCATGAATTGGGTCATGGTGTACATCAGGTGCTGGCTGCAGGCCAGGGGCCGCTCCTGGCCGACACACCGCTCACGCTGGCCGAGACCGCTTCGGTTTTCGGAGAGCAGCTCGCGTTCCGCAGTATGCTCGATGCCGAGACCGATCCCGCTCGCCGCCGCACCATCCTGGCCGGCAAGGTCGAGGACATGCTCAACACGGTCGTGCGTCAGGTCGCCTTCTGCGAGTTCGAGCGCCGCGTCCACGATACACGTGCCGATGGTGAACTCACCCCCGACCAGATCGGCGATATCTGGATGGCCGTGCAGGAAGAGAGCCTGGGCCCGGCGTTCACCTTCGACGCCCGGTACCGCACGTTCTGGTGCTACGTGCCGCACTTCATCCACGTACCGTTCTACGTCTACGCCTATGCCTTCGGCGATTGCCTGGTGAATGCGCTTTACGCCCACTACCAAGAGTCCGAAGAGGGCTTCCAGGATCGTTTCCTCGGCATGCTGGAGGCCGGCGGCAGCCAGCGCCACAAGGAACTGCTTGCTCCCTTTGGGCTCGACGCTTCCGATCCCGCGTTCTGGTCAATGGGCCTGAAGGTGATCGAAGGCTTTATCGATGAACTGGAAGAAGCCAGCGGATGACACGCCCGTGAATGGGAGCTCCAACCATGGCTGACAAAACCGGCGATGAAGCCAACCGCCTGACCGGCCGGGTGGCGCGTTATGCGCGTGTCGGAGCGTCGGTCGGCAAAGTAGGCGCACGCATGGCGGCCGGACGGTTTCTTGGCGTGCCGACCGATCAGGGCGATATGGCGGCCGACCTGCGCCAGGCGCTCGGTGGACTAAAGGGGCCACTCATGAAGGTCGCTCAGCTCTTGGCGACGATCCCTGATGCGCTGCCGTCAGACTATGCCGCCGAACTGGCGCAGCTTCAGTCCAATGCGCCGGCGATGGGCTGGCCTTTCGTACGGCGGCGTATGGCCAACGAACTGGGCAAGGACTGGCAAACGAAGTTCGGGTCCTTCGATCGCGATGCGGCGGCTGCCGCTTCGTTGGGGCAGGTCCATCGCGCCACAACAACCGACGGCGCGCCGTTGGCCTGCAAGCTGCAGTATCCGGACATGCAGTCGGCCGTAGAGGCTGATCTTTCCCAGCTCAAACTGATCTTCGGCATCTATCGCCGATACGACAAGGCGATCGACCCCAGCCAGATCCATCAGGAGATCGCCGAGCGTTTGCGCGAGGAGCTCGACTATGAACGCGAGGCGCGTCACCAGCAGCTCTATGCGTTCATTCTGAAGGACCAGCCGCGCGTCGATGTCCCGCAGGTGGTGCCCGAGCTGTCAACGGCGCGTCTGCTCACCATGGGGTGGCTCGACGGCACACCGCTTATGGAGGTAGTCGACCGGCCCATCGAAGAGCGCAACGAGCTCGCGATGTCGATGTTCCATGCCTGGTACGAGCCGTTCTACAACTTTGGTGTTATCCACGGCGATCCGCACCTGGGCAACTACAAGGTTCGCCCCGACATGGGCGTGAATCTGCTCGATTTCGGCTGCATCCGCGTCTTCCCTCCCAGCTTTGTGACGGGCGTGATCGACCTCTACCACGCTCTCCTGAACGATGATCGTGATCTTGCGGTCCACGCCTACGAGACCTGGGGTTTCACGGGCCTTTCGAATGAGGTGATCGACACGCTCCACCTCTGGGCGGAGTTCGTCTACGCCCCCCTGCTGGAAGACAAGAAACGCGCCATCCAGGACGAAGGCACCATGTATGGCGCACGAGTCGCCTCAAAGGTCCATGGCCGTCTGCGTGAACTGGGTGGTGTCACCGTACCTCGCGAGTTCGTCTTCATGGACCGCGCCGCGATCGGCCTGGGCAGTGTCTTCCTGCATCTTCAGGCCGAAGTGAACTGGTATCAGATTTTCCACGGCCTAATCGAAGGCTACGAGGAGAAGGCGTTGGCCAAACGACAGAAAGCGGCGCTGAAGAGGGTGGAGTTGTCGCCCCCCGCTTGATGTAGGCTTTCCCCAAATGCCGCCGTCGCGGCTACAGGCACAGATGTCTTGAAACACATCGTGTTTGGAATTGTGCTCACCGGTCTGGTGTCCACGTCGAGTGCTGCGGCCCAAGACTATCAAACCGCCGTTCCCGATGATGACAATCCGCTCGCCGTTTAATGGTCGAAGACGATGACACTGCGCGCGATCTCACCGGCTTTCATTTCCTCGAAGGCCTCGTTGATCTGATCGAGCTTGATGCGTCGGCTGATCATGTCGTCCAGCTTGAGCTGGCCATTGAGATAGAAGTCGACATAACGCGGCATGTCGCGGCGGAAGGCGTTCGAGCCCATGTTCGATCCGCGCAGCACCTTGTCGTTGAGGAGATCGTCGGCCGGAATCTCCAGCGTCTGGCCTTCGGGCACCATGCCGATGATCGTCGCCATGCCGGAAGTGCGAAGCATGCGGAAGGCCTGCTCGCTGGTCTGCTTCAGGCCAAGAGCCTCGAATGAGTACTCGACGCCGCCGCCGGTCAGATCCTTGACCGCCTCGACGGGATCGCACTCGGCGGCATTCACCACATCCGTCGCGCCGAAGTGTTTGGCCAGATTCAGCTTCGACCCCTTGATATCGACCGCGATGATACGGCCCGCGCCGGCGATGGCGGCACCGTTGATGCAGGACAGCCCAACACCGCCGCA
>CEUQ01152327.1_pt1 | contig 18836 bp, 20 predicted proteins | sample 361491 | NCBI WGS metagenome assembly CEUQ01 (sample SAMEA2622796, study PRJEB7988) | marine metagenome | biome: marine biome (ENVO:00000447); feature: marine epipelagic mixed layer (ENVO:xxxxxxxxx); material: "saline water (ENVO:00002010), including plankton (ENVO:xxxxxxxx)" | depth 120 m | reverse complement strand
CCCCGCCACAGCGTGCGAAGGACCTGATGGGAGCCCTGCCGGACGGCAGCATGATCGTTCTGAAGGACTGCGGCCACATGATGATGTCCGAACAGCCCAACGAGACGCTGGATGCGCTGATTCAGGCGCTTCGCTGAACCTTTGATCGTTCTCGGCTATTCTCGTCTCTCGTCAGAGGAGAGCCGATGTCATGGCAACTGCGGCGATGGAGTTCACGATCCTGGGTGTTCTGGTCGTGGGGTTCGGCGTGTACTCGTTGAGCAACCTCGTCGCCACCAACCATGAAGAGGCCCACACGGATCGGTCAAATCCGCGATTCCGGATGTTCATGGTGAAGTTCATTTGGGTCGGAGCTGCGCTGCTCACAATCGGCGCACTGCTCCGGATGTTCGTGTGATGCCTGAAACCGTGCTCCACATTCGCTGCGGCAGCGACCTTCGCGGTGGCCTCGCAGGCGTGCTCGTCCTGATTGGTCCGATAGACTGACCTGAACCACTCGGAGGCTGTGATGTTCTGGATTGCCCTCAGCTTAGTCTGCATCGGCCTTGTGGTCATCGCGACCGGACTGTTCATGATGTCGTTCACCGTCAGCGTCGACGGCATGCGCGATATATCAAGCCGCAACATGCCGGACAATCAGGTGGAGAACCGCAGCTCCAAAACCGCCTCAAACGCCATCAAGGTCAACCTTGCGGGCATTCTCATGACAGCGCTCGGCTTCCTGCTGATGTGGCTGGCGAGCGGATGAGCGTTACCGCCGACACCTGACCTTAGGCCGCACCAACCACCGCCGCATAGGCGGCGGCCAGCGGCATCTCCTCACGCATGTAGAACCGCGCGCTGCTTCTCTTCGCCTCGAGGAACGCGCTGTCGCCGTCGCCAGCATCGAGCCGTGCCTTGGCACCCGTCGCCTGACGGAGCATCTGCCAGCCGCCGGTGACGGTGCCGAACAGACGCTGATAGGTTGTGGCCTGGGCCAGCACGGCATCGGGCTCGGTGGCCATCGTCGCGACAACCCAATCGGTTGCCCTCTTCAGGTGATCGAGACCCTGTGCCACGGCATCAGCCAGATCGCCGTCGCCGGCGCTGTGGGAGGCCTCGATATCTCCGGCGATCTCATCGAACAGAGCGCGAGCCACCTCGCCACCGTCCTTTCTGATCTTGCGGCCGACCAGATCGAGGCCCTGGACACCGTTGGTGCCCTCGTAGATCGGCAGAATGCGGGCGTCACGGTAATGCTGGGCCGCCCCGGTTTCCTCGATGAAACCCATGCCTCCATGGATCTGCACACCTTCTGACGCGACGGCGACACCGCCGTCGGTGGCCCAGGATTTCACGATCGGCGTCATCAGATCGAAGAAGGCGCGCTGGCGCGCACCGTCGCTCGAGCCGTTGGCCTTTTCGGCTCGGTCGTAACAACCGGCGGTCCAGTAAATCAGACCGCGGGAAGCCTCTGTACGGGCCGTCATCCAGGCCAGCATACGCGCGACATCGGGGTGCTGGTCGATCGTGACCGTTTCACCGCCACGCTGACCCTGAAGACGCTCAGCGGCGTAACTCGCAGCCTGCTGCCGCGCACGTTCACCGATCGCCAGGCCCTGCAGGCCAACAGCGATGCGGGCGTTGTTCATCATGGTGAACATGCAGGCTAGGCCCTTGTTCTCTTCACCGACCAAAAAGCCCTTGGCGCCTTCGTTGTCGCCGAAAGCCATCACACAAGTCGGGCTGGCCTTGATGCCAAGCTTTTTCTCGAGGGAGACGGGCCGGAGATCGTTGCGTTCGCCCGGCGTACCATCGTTATTCAGCAGGTACTTCGGCACGAGAAACAGCGAGATGCCTTTAACACCTTCAGGAGCGTCTGGCAGGCGCGCCAGCACGAGGTGGACGATGTTTTCGACCATCTCGTGATCCCCATAGGTGATGAAGATCTTTTGGCCCTTGATCCGATAGCTGCCATCCCCCGCCAGTTCGGCCCTTGTCTTGATCCGGGCGAGATCTGTGCCCGCCTGTGGTTCCGTGAGATTCATCGTGCCTGACCAGGCACCGGCGATCATGTTTGGCAGGTACGCTTGCTTCTGCTCATCGGTGCCGTGATGCAGCAGCAGTTCGATTGCACCCTGCGTCAGAAGCGTGTTGAGCGCTAGCGACATGTTGGCCGCCTCCAGCATCTCCGAAACAGCCAGCGAAAGCGACCAGGGCAGCCCCTGGCCGCCATAGACTTCCGGGAACGACAGAGAGTTCCAGCCGCCTTCGACAAAGGTGTCATAAGCCTCCTTGAACCCCGACGGCACCCGGACCACACCATTTTCCAGGTGCGTGCCCTCGACATCGCCGTGGTGGTTCAGCGGCGCCATGACCTCATCGGCCAGCCTGCCCGCCTCGCCCAGCATGGCATCGAGCAGGTCCATGTCGGACGCAGTGTCGTTCCAGGCAGCGGCCAGCGACGGATAATCGGCCTGAGCCTCAAGAGCGAAGCGGATGTCATCGACAGCGGCGTTGAAGGTGGTCATGTCAGAGCCCGGCAGCAGGAGAGTTCGCGGGCGCGGTGGCCCGAAAGGGATAAATCGACTATCACAGCCACGGCCCCCAAGGCCACTTTCCCATTCCGCCGACGTACGGGGCGCACGAGATGACCGACACCGCCGACAGCAGCACTCACATCCAGATTGCGAACAAATTCGTCGAGGTGGCCAACACGATGATCGAGGCCGGTGACGATCCCGAAACCGTCGGGTTGGCGATGACACACGCAGCTGCGAACTTCACGGCCTTTGCCGCGGTCCTGGCCGGAGGCAGCCGCGAGGAACTCGACAACGTGGCTGACGAGTATCGCCGCCTGCTGCACACCTATTTCGACAGCCGCAGCCAGGTCTGACCCGTGCGCGATGACCGCGCCGTAGCGCGGCGCCATGCTGGGCGTGGCGCTTCTGGTAACGGCTTTCTTCAGCCTCGATTTGCCGACGGCTTGGCCAAGCTGATGACCGGATCGGTTCCCGTGATGGAGATCCTGATCGCCCAATACCTCGTGATCATGATCTTGGCGCCGGCGCTGATAGGCCGTGCGCGTCTGGCCAGGGTGCATCGACTTCCTCAACTCCGGCTCCTCCTGACCCGGTCGGTCTGCCAGATCGGCGCCAGCGTGGCCTTTGTCTGGGCCGTCAAATCGCTGCCGCTGGCCGATGTCGTGACGATCGGCTTCATGTCGCCTTTCATCATCACCGTGCTTGCGGCCATCTTCCCGAAGGAAACAGGCTGCATGGCCCGCTGGGTCGGCTGCATCGTCTGTTTCGTCGGTGTGATGGTCATTCTCCGACCCGGGTTTCACATTGAATTCGGTCTCGCTCTGCTGCCTCTGGCCTATGCCTTTCTCTTCGCGATCTATGTCGTCATCGCGCGTTTCACCAGCACCGTCCATGGCGAGCAGACCCTGCTGGCCATGAACAGGCTGGTCTGCGGACCGATCGCGATGCTTCTGATCCCCTTCATGGGCGTGATGCCGGATCTGTCGGGCATTAAGATCCTGATCGTCATCGCCCTGGTCAATGCCGGCGCGCAGCACCTGATTATCTGCGCGTATGCTCTTGCTCCTGCCTCACTGCTGGCGCCCTTCCAGTATCTGGAGATCATCGGCGCGGGCGCGGTCGGCTTCCTGCTGTTCAGCCAACTGCCCGATCTTTGGGCCTGGATCGGAATCGGCATCATCATCACCACGAACATCGCCGTGCCTCTCTGGGAAGCGTGCTCCGGCCATGCCCACGGCCATCAGGTGCTGCCTTGACCGTCTCCGCACAGACGCCACCCACGCCGGACGGACGGCATCGTCATGCCCCGCTTCTGGCGATCGGCATGTGGTGTTTCGCGGCCTTTCTCTTCACCAGCCAGTCGGCCATCCTGAAGCTTCTGGCTGACGACTATCATTTCTCCGAAATCCTGTTCGGCCGGTCCCTTGTCGTCGCCCTGGGCACTGTGCTGCTGCTGTGGCGCGGGTCCGGCTTGGCTGCACCATTCCGGACAAAAAGATTCAGGCTCCACGTCCTGCGTTTTGCCTGTTTCTTCGTCGCGCTCGGCGCCTTCATCGAGGCCGTGCGACAGATCTCGCTGGCCGACGCCGTGGCCGTTAGCTTCGCGGCGCCGCTGCTGATGACCGCTCTTTCCGTTCCCCTGCTGGGCGAGAAGGTCGGCATACGGCGCTGGACCGCGGTCGCGGTCGGCCTGCTGGGTGTCGTGGTAATCACCAATCCATCGACCGGGATCTTCCAGATCTCGGCTCTGTGGGCGCTGCTCTCCGCGCTCGCTTATGGCCTGGCGATCATCGTCACGCGGGTCGCTACCAAGACCGAAGAAACCATTGTGACCGTGTTCTGGCTCAATGCGATCTATGTCATCACCATGCCGCTCTTCGCGCCCTTCGAATGGATCGTTCCGAGCTGGAACGCCATCGGCCTGATGGCAGGCTGCGGCCTGATCGTGCTGGTCGCGCAACTGACCGCGGTGCAGGCCTGTGTCCTGGCGCCGCCTCAGGTTCTCGCGCCCTTCGACTACACCGCCATGGTCTGGGCGACACTGCTGGGCTTTGCCATCTGGGGCGACCTGCCGACCTGGACCGTCGTGATCGGCGGCGCCATCCTGATCGCCAGCGGTCTTTACATCCTTTGGCGGGAAGCGAAGGTAGCTCGGCAACCGGTCACTCAATCCTCCAGCAGCGAGTCGTAGAACGGGTCGGCGCTGTCGATCTCGATCAGCTTACCGCGCTCGATCATGAAGACGCGGTTGGCCACGTCATCCAAAAAGCGTCTGTCACGGCTGACCATCACGCAGGTCAGATCACGGTTCAGGATTTCGTCCTCCAGCCGCTCGATCGTGAAGAGGTGATCGCCATTGGGCTCGGCCACATCAAAGGCGTTACAGCGTAACAGGATGTTGGCCTGGGCTCCGCCGTCAGCGAGCTTGAGGTTGCGCCGGCCTTCCGGTGCGACATAGGTCACGGTCGCCTTCTTCTTTTCGATGCTCTTGGCGCGGCGCGAAAACTTCTCGTTGTCCCAGAGCTTGCCCCATGTCGCGAGCCGCTTGGCGCGGCGCTGAAGACGCTTGATCTCGGCTTCTTCGGTCTCCCGCGCCTTGGCGGCAGCCAGACCGTGCTCAACCAGAAGCTGGCGCGCGAGTGTAGTTGCCCGGGAAGTCGTGCAGCACGGCATCGCGCAGGAACATCGTGCGGTTCGTGCAGCGGTCCAGCACCTCGCGATCATGGTTGATCATGATCAGCGGGTCCCGCATCTCGTCTTCCAGCCAGCGTTCGAGATGAAGAATCTTGGCGAGATCGAGATGGTTGGTCGGCTCATCGAGCAGAAGCAGGTCCGGTTCTAGCAGACGTGCCCGCGCGATCAGGGCCAACCTTTGCCAGCCGCCCGAAAGCTTTCCGATCCAGCGCTCGTGAAACTCATAGGGAAATCCCAGCGACGACAGCACGACATCAACCTTCCACGCATCACTGTCGCGGATCGCTACAGGCAGCGCGTCGAGCGGGCCATCACGAAGCGAGAGGTCCAGGAGGTTCCCCGGAACCTCCTGCTCGCTCACACCCATGGTCAGGCCGCGACGCAGAGCCAGATCGCCGGCGTCGATATCGAGCCGGCCCGTCAACGTCTTTAGCGGGGTCGATTTGCCCGAACCATTCGCGCCGATCCGGTCGTTCTAACCCACGGAAAAACCCGCATCGCCCACCAGCGGCGTGATGCCATGAGAAACGGTGAGGCGAGAGGCAATCAGCAGAGACATGACAGCGATACTTCGAACGAAGCTTTCCTGACGGGTTGAACGGGGCGCTTGTCATAACGGCTGGCAGGCCGAACGTCGATTCCTTGGCACTGATGTCCGGACATGGCTAAGGTTCGCCCAGCACATGAGCGGAGTGAATGATGAGCGAACACGTCCACACCCACGTCAACGGCCGCATCTTCGAGGTGACGCTCGACAACCCGAAGGCCAATGCGATCGGCGCGGCGGTGAGCCGTGAGATGAACGACGCCTTCATTCGCTTTCGCGATGACCCCGAGCTCTGGGTCGCGATCCTTACCGGTGCCGGCGACAGGTTCTTCTGCACCGGGTGGGACCTCAACGACGGCGCCGAGGACGAGCCCGACAAGGACTTCGGCCCCTATGGTTTCGGTGGTGTCTCCGGCATGTTCGAGCTCAACAAGCCCGTGATCATGGCGATCAACGGCTATTGTGTGGCCGGCGGCTTTGAACTGGCGCTGTCGGGCGACCTGATGGTGGCCGCGGAGAACGCCGAATTCTTCCTGTCTGAGGTCAATGTCGGCCTCACCACATCCGGTGCCAGCATCTCGCGTCTGATGTCGCGTCTGCCCCGACACATCGCTCTGGAGCTGCTTTTCACGGGGCGGCGCATGAGCGCCCAGAAAGCTCATGACCTGCATCTGGTGAACCGGGTCACGCCAAAGGGCCAGGTGATGGATGCCGCGCGCGAGCTGGCCGAAACCATTGCCGCGGCAGCACCGCTGTCGGTGCAGGCCGAAAAGCAGATGGTGAACCTGGTCGGCGATCTCACGCCTGAAGAGGCTGACAAGCTGGAGAAGGCCGGCGCCCTCACGGCCAAGGCCCGGGTTTACGAATCGTCCGATTCCAAGGAAGGCGCTCGGGCCTTCGTGGAAAAACGTAAACCTGTGTGGACAGGTCGCTAGGCCGGATTTGCCCGGCGGCGTGCCTATCTTTACATAAATAGGAACCCAAGAGAGGTCCTGATGCTCGTCGTCGTCTCGCCTGCCAAAGCGCTCAATTTCGATCCCGCACCGTGCGATCTGCCGGCCACCCAGCCGGCCCTGATGGCGCAGACGCGCGAGCTGATGAAGACGACGCGGGCTCTGAGTGCGGGCGATCTCGCACGGCTTATGGACCTTTCGGACTCGCTCGCCGAGCTCAACCGCGATCGTTTCAAGGGCTTTCGCCTCAAGCATGCCGATGACAACGCCAAACAGGCCGTGCTGGCCTTTGCCGGAGACACCTACCGCGGCTTCGATGCGGGAACCCTTGGTGCCGGTGATCTCGACTACGCCCAGGAACACATGCGGATTCTCTCCGGCCTCTACGGCCTGCTGCGTCCGCTCGACCTGATCCAGCCCTACCGGCTGGAGATGGGAACACGCCTGGCGACCCAGCGTGGTGAAAACCTCTATGACTTCTGGGGCAACAAGATCACCCTGGCGCTGAACAAGGCGTTGAAGGAACACGACACACCGGTTCTGGTGAACGCGTCGTCGCAGGAATACTTCGGCGCAGTGAAGACCCGGAACCTGAAGGGCCGGATTGTCACGCCCGTGTTCAAGGAAGAGCGGGACGGCGTCGCCAAGATAATCAGCTTCTCGGCCAAGGTCGCGCGCGGCATGATCGCCCGCTACATCATCGAAAACCGGATCGACCGGCCCGATGCCATGAAGGACTTCGCCAAAGACGGCTACCGCTTCCGCGATGACCTTTCGGACGACGACACGTTCACCTTCGTGCGCGTGAGCTAAGACTCGATTCGGTGCCAGCCGGCCCCTGTGCGCCGGCGCGACAGAGGAAGGTTTCGGACCTTTTCTGCAATTCAATGCCATACACCGTAGGCCTTGTGACCGGGCCTGCGCCGGATACCCCAGATGTGGCGTGTGCCGACGCGCAGTCGATGGCATGGGCGTCTGATTGTTTGGTGTCGTGTGATCCTCGTGAACGCAGTCCTAACCCCCATTCACGTCGGATTCGGTATCATTGCAAGGCTTCTTGCGCGTCGCCCAGGGCAGACCATCGCCTTCGATGTAGACCGAGAGCAGCGCAGCGCCGGGCTCCATGAATTCCCGATAGCTCAGAAGATCGTAGGTCTCGGTTTCAATCCAGGCTGATTCCCAACCAAAGGGTGCAGCTGCCCCATCCGGCACATACTGCCAGCGCGAGGCAGCCGGATCGCGCGTGCCCACAACACAACCTGCCACCAGACCGGCAAGAGCCAGACCAGCGAGCAGAATCCCGAGAAACCGGATCATGTGCCCTGAGGTTCGACCGTACCGGTGGTTTCGACGATCAGGCCGTAGTGTTCAGTGCGTCGGTGGGCCGCGAAGTTGAAAATGTTGGCCTTGATGTAAGCCCCAGCGTCGAGGTCACAGTCGGCGATGATCAGCTCATCCTCCAGGGTCGAGGCCAGGGCGGCGATCTCGCCGTTGGGCGTGACGATGGCGCTGGAGCCCATCATGTGGACGCCATCCTCATAGCCGGCCTTGGCGACACCGACGACCCAGCAACCGTTCTGATAGGCCCCGGCCTGCAGGGTCAGCAGGTTGTGGTGGATACGCAGGTGCGGCGGCTCGAACGCATGGCCGTTCAGCGTGGGCGTGTTGTAGCCGATCAGGACCAGTTCGACGCCCTGAAGGCCCAGCACGCGGAAGGCCTCCGGCCAGCGGCGGTCGTTACAGATCAGCATGCCAAGCTTGCCGCCCATCGTGTTCCAGACGGGAAAGCCCAGGTTGCCGACCTCGAAGTAACGCTTTTCAAGGTGCTGGAACTCGCGGTCGGGCTCGTTTTCGGCATGACCGGGGAGGTGGATCTTGCGGTACTTGGCGACGATCTCACCGGTCTTGTCGACCAGAATGGCGGTGTTGAAACGGTGTTCTCCATCGACTTCGGCATAGCCGAGATGGAAACCGATGCCACACTCGCGCGCAGTATCGAACAGCGGCTGGGTCTCCGCACTGGGCATGGTGAACTCGTAAAAGCTATCGAGTTCGGCCTGATCCTCGATGAACCAGCGCGGGAAAAAGGTCGTCATCGCCAGTTCAGGGAACACGATGAGATCGCAGCTCCGGCCCGCGGCCTGGCGCATCAGGTCGACCATGCGTGCCACGGTGGCGGCCTTGGAATCCGCACGCAGGACCGGCCCCATCTGGGCACCGGCGACTGTCAGAACACGTCTGGTCATCGTCTGCTTCCTCTTATGCATGTGCGGCCTGGACCGCATTCAGCGCCACGGATGTCGCGGACTGGGTCGGTTCGATCACCGGAATACCGACCCGCTGTTCCAGCAGGCGGCGATACTGCGCCATGCCGGCGCAGCCCATCACCAGGACATCGGCACCATGGTCCTTGCGCAGTTTGCTGCCCACGGCCGTCATGCGGTCGAGTACCTTGTCCTTCTGGGCTAGCTCTGTGACACCCATATCAATCGCGAGGTCTCCGGCGAGCTTATCGAGCAGGCCGAGCGAGCCGATATGGCGGCGATGACGCGGCAGGGAGCGGGACAGGATCGAGATCACACCGAAGCGTTCACCCACGGCAATGGCCGCAGCATAGCCGCACTGGGCGATGCCGTAGACCGGCACCCGGCTGACCTCGCGGGCCGCGTGCAGCCCGGGGTCGCTGAAACAGGCGATGACAAAGGCATCGGTCCGGTTCTGCTCGCGCTCGACCGTGGTCACGATGGGCGCAACGACATCGGCGATATGGCAGTCGGTTTCGATACCCGGAGGTCCTTCTGCCAGAGTCGCGCAATCGATCACGGGGCCGTCAGCAAAACGAAGACCCTCGAGGGCATCGGACATGCGGTCCGTCACATCCCCGCTGGAGTTGGGATTGATCACGAGAATGCGGCCTGCCATGGCGTTCACACCGGTCGGATGAAGCGGCCGTCACCCGGCGTGTTCAGCACTTCGGTGCCGTCAAACACCTTCATGCCGCGCAGCCAGGTTTCGGAGACACGTCCGGTGAACTCCATGCCGTCATAGGGACTCCAGGACGCCATCTCGCAATGAAGTGTGGCGTCATCGTGGCGATAGGTCTCGCGTGCCACGACGGCAAAATCCGCATCGGCGCCGACCTCGATACCACCCTTGCGGGGCCACAGGCCGAAGTGCCGTGCCGGCCCCTCGCACATCATCTGAGCGACCAGCACCGCGCCATGGCCGCGAGCCTCGGCTGAGGTGATCATCGCCGGCAGCATGCATTCGATGCCCGGAGCACCAGGAGCGGCCTTGAAGATGTTGTCGTCGGGCTTGCGTTCAAGCGGCCAAGAGCAGTGATCCGATGAAACAAAGGCAGCGTCGCCAACCTCGATCCGTTCCCAGATCGCATCCTTCTGGTCCGGCCGGATCGGCGGATTGACCTTGCCGCGCGCGCCCCGCTCCAGAACGTCATCCTCGTCAAACACAAGGTAGTGGATGCAGGTCTCGCAAGTCGCCTGAAAGCCCTGATCCCGGTACTGGCGGGCCATGTCGAAGCCGCGCGCCAACGACGAATGCACGATATGGGCCCGCACGCCGGTCTGGGCACCCATCTCAAGGATGATCGCGTTGGCCAGCAGCTCCGCGAGCGGTGGCCGGCTGGGATGATGCACATTCACGCCCATCTGCTGCGCTCCCTTGAAACGCGCGATGGCATCGTCGACGACCTCCTGGTCCTCGTTGTGGACAGCAACGGTCAGGCCCGTCTCCGCAATGGCGGAAAACGCACGGGCCATCTCGTGGTGAGGAATGCGCGGGAAGCGGTGCGGATTGGACTCATAGGTCGACATCTTGAAGGCGCAGACCCCGCCCTCGGCCAGGGATGCGATCTGGTCGGTCTCGACCTGTTTCTTGACCGAACCATAGAGTGCGACATCACCATGGGCGACGGCGTTGGCGACATCGATCTTGGCGTCCAGAAGATCACGGCTCCAGACCGGATCGGGCTCGTCGAAAGGCATATCGACGATGGTGGTGACACCACCGGCGATGCCGCTGCGGGTGAGATCCTGCAGGCCCTTGAAGCCGGCAATGGAACCGGCATGGGTCTGGCCGTCGACGATGCCGGGAAACACCAGGCAGCCGCTGTGATCGGTGACCTCTGCAGCCTCGGGCGCTTCGCCCTGGCCGATGTCGGCGACCAGCCCGTCCTTGATGCCAACCCAGCCGTTCTCGGCCAGTTTTCCGGGCAGCACGAGGTCACCCTTGATGACACGATCCAACGCCATGATCCGACTCCCTGGTTCGGCTGCAGACTAGAACAATCCCGTGGCCGGCAACATCAGCCGTGTTTATCACAGATGCTCGCGACATGGTGGGGCCGCGACGAAAAACAGATGCAATGATCGGCGACGTGGGGTTCGAGCGCCGCGACGATCTCCTTGCGATCGGCCGTGTCACGATTGAGCCGCTCCATCGCCCGCTCGGTGTCCGCGATCAGAGCGTCGAGATCGATCGTGGTGAAACAGTGGTTCTCGTAGACAAACCGGCCGTCAATCATGACATCGCTGACCGAACTGCCATCATCGGCATAGGCGAGCTGATTGAAGGCATCGTTAAGCGGGACATAAGCGAGATCGTGAAGGTCGAGGAACGCGAGATCGGCCTTGTAACCCGGCGCGATGCGCCCGATCAGCCTCTCAAAGCCCATGGCCCGCGCGCCGCCGATAGTTGCCATCTCCAGGGCCTCGGCTGAGGCGACCCAGCGGTTGATATCGTGGGTGAGGACACGTGAGACATAGGCGGCCAGGCGCGTCGCCTCGAACATGTTCTGATTGTCCGACGAGTTGGAGCCGTCCGACCCCAGACCGACGTTCACGCTGGCGTCGCAGAGCTCGCGAATTTGGGCCAGGCCGGAGCCCAGGCGCATGTTACTGGCGGGGCAGTGCGCGACCGAGGCACCACGATCGGCCATGCGGCGCATGTCGTCGGGGTCGAGCCAGACACCATGGGCCGCGGTGAACCGGTCCGTGAGCAGGCCCATGTCATCGAAATGCGCGGTGAGAGATTTGCCATAGGTGAGCTGACCGTTGAGCGCCTGAAGCTTCGATTCCGCCATATGGGTGTGAACCGGGCACTGAAACTCATCGGAAAGCCGGGCACAGGCCGCGAGGAAGTCATCCGTGCAGTGCATCGGGATCGTGGGTGCGATACCGAAGCGCAGACGATCGGTGTCGAAGGGCCATGTGGCGAGGACCTCACGGCAGGCCTCCAGCGACGCACCGAAGGGGTCGAGACGCCAGCCATCGACGGTTCTGCGCAGATCATCGGGCAGACTGTCGGCCAGTCCCGGCACGATGTCGTAAAACGAGAGATCGGCCATCATGGGCGCGATCAAGGCACGCATGCCGATGGTGTCGTAGGCCCGGGCAACCTGATGCATACCCTCGACACTGGGCCGGGGCTGTTCCCAGGTAAGGTCGTAGACCGCCGTGGCGCCACGCCGGATCATATCAGCGGCGGTCAGCATGGTGGCGAGATACTTGTCCTCATGGCTGCGCCCGGCGCTGATCCAGGGCCCGGCGTTGAGCAGCAACTCCAGAGACCAGAGATCGCCCCTGCCCTTTCCCAGACTGCCGTGGCCATGAGTGTGCGCGTTGACGAGACCGGGGATGACGATGCTGCCGGAAACATCGCGCTCGATCGCGCCGTCCGGCACCGCCATGCCACAGGGGCCGCAGTCCCTGATCTCCGTGCCGTCAATCAGGATATCGCCGCGTTCTGCACGCCGTTCCGTGGCGTCCAGGCTGAGCCCGCCGCGCAGGACGATGAAACCGGTGCTCATGATCCCTCACCCCGCCGCAATCACGCGGGCAAGATAGTCCGCCCAGCGATCCCGGGGTTCCCACCCGAGCTCTTCGCGTGCCGGCACGAGGTCGTAGGCGCTGGCGCGGGGATCATCGGCATAGACTGACGGCCGGGCGATCTCGGGTGTGATGCCGAAACCCTGCGAGACCAGATCGATGGTCGGCGCATGGCCACAGGTGTCCGGACCGGTGATGAAGTAGGCGCCGTAGCTGAGCCCCCGGACGCTGAGTGCGGCACGGAAGGCACGGGCGACGTCATCGGGTGTGACGATGGCGCGGGTCGTCGACAGGGTTTCGCGCAAATCACGCCAGGCGGCACCGGTCGCCGGTGGCGGCGGTTCCACAGCTTCCATCTCAGCGGCGATTTGGGCGATGGCATAGGCAATGTCGGGCTGGGCGACAAGACAGGGACGCAGGGAGATGACCTCCAGCGCACCGCGCCGGACGAAGGTGCGGGCAAACTCCTCGCAGACCTTCTTGGTCACACCATAGGACGGCTTGGGCCGAAGAGGGCCATCGACGGGAACCGGCAGAACCATCGGCGGATTGTGATCGCCCACACCCACCGCGGCGACACTGGAGGCGATGACGACACGGCCGATGCCAAGCTCTTCGGCAGCCTGCAGGACATGCCAGGTACCGCGAAGGTTGACGTCGATGAACGCTTCTTCCTCCGGCACGATGCCATCATCCAGAGCGGCCAGATGCACCACGGCGTCACAGCCCCTGAGCGCCGCACGCACACCATCGAGATCGCGGCTGTCAACCTGATGCCAGGGCACGTCCTCTGGCAGAGGCTTGAGGTCGAGCACGCGGACCTCACAGTCGCCCATGAGCTCTCGCACGACATAACGACCCAGAAGGCCGCTGCCGCCTGTGACGGCCACAGAGTTGAATAGCAGATCGCTCATCAGGGCTCCAACAGGGCAAGAAGTCGGCGGCGGAAGGCCATGGTGCCCCCATCCCAGAACGGTGACGGGGCCGGCAGATTGCGCGCTGCCGGCGAGTGGGAGGCAGCCTGCAACGCGTCCAGGACCTCGAAGTCCTGGCGATTCACCCCGTCCCAGGCATCAAGCGCTGCCTGTCGGCCAGCTGCAAACGCCGGGTCGGATGCGCCGTTACCCAGGTAGTAGAAGGCCAGAGTTTCCCGGGTCTGTTCGGGAGCCAGGGCATCGACCCGGAAGAACATCACGTGTTCGGGGACAAACTCGAACAGGGTGTTGGGAAACAGCAAGGCAATGTCCTGGCTGGCACGCTGGGCCTCGCTGAAACCGGGAAAACTCTGGAACCCGGTGTCGCCCTTGTTCTTGTCGGCAGCGCCGTGGAAGTAGTGGATTCCCATCAAGGCCCCGTCATCCAGGACTTCGAAATCCTTTGCAGTGTCCAGCGGTCCAAGCTGCGGATGGAGAAAGGGCAGGTGATAGGTGTCGAGGTAGTTCTCGATCACCAGCTTCCAGTTGGCCTGAACCTCGTAGGTTTCGTGGCCGCCATAGCGCAACAGGCTGAGATCAGCATGGGACCAGCGTGTGATCAGCGGCGCCGCCAATGTTTCGAAATCCGGCGCGTTGTCATCCAGACAGACGAAAACCTGATCACACCAAACATGGCAGCGGACCGACAGGAGACCGAAGTCTTCCTGGTCAAAGCCCTCGGGCGCCGTGCCGTCGTCCACGGACCAGTAGGGTGTCGTGCGCAAGGTGCCGTCCGGACCATAGGACCAACCATGATAGGGACAGGTGATCACCGCCCTAACGTTGCATGGCTTCTGCACGAGACGCGGCCCGCGGTGGCGGCAGACATTGTGGAAGGCGAGGATCGCACCGTCTCGTTGGCGCACCAGCACGACCGGCAGCCCGGCCACCGTGACCGGCCGGCAATCTCCTGCATCGGGCAGTTCGAACCCCGCCGCGACATGAACCCACTGGCGCGAAAACAGCCGGTCGTGCTCCAGCGCCAGAAACGTGGGATCGCAGTATGCGCCCCGGGGCAACTCGGGCGCGTCGGTGATGTGGTTCGACATGATGCCGGAGTGTGCGGCTAGGCCGGAAGCACGGTCAACCATCGGGGACGACTCGGGTCGTGGCAACATCGACCGGTTCGTCACCCCGGGCTGCAAGCCAGCCCAGAGCGGCCGCCGCGTTCATGGCGGCAAAATAGGACTCGAGCAACCCGACAGACCGGGGGTCAGGCCTGTCTCCAACACTGTCGGCAAGTTGGCGGGACAGCTCCTCCAGCGCCAAGACGTCATCGTTCATATTTTCGGTTGCGCCTGCGAACCTCTCCGCATCTTTGTAGACTGTGCGCTGACCGATGGAGACCTGAGTCGGATAGTTGCGCTGCCACATGAGGTGAAAGCAGCCCAGGCGAAATCTACGCCGAATCAGATCTCTGCTGCCGGGGTTGCGCGTCGGGATGGCGTCCTGCCGGCCGTCATAAACCGCCGCAAAATCGATGGAGTGGCTGAGACGCAGGCCGAGTTCAGCATCTTCCACCATGCCGCAGACAGGATCGAAGAGGCCGTAGCGGAACAACGATCGCTTGCAACTCACCGCACCACCCCAGAACAGACCGTCGGGATCCTCGCGATAGGCACCGGGCCTTGGATAGGGAAAGACCATGCGCGCGTCGAACATGGCATAACTTTAAGGGGGTCGCGTTTTGGTTCGGATCAGGCCCGACACCCAGCATGAGGAAGGTTCCCTCGTCCCGATCCGCGTCGTGGAACGCGAGACAACGTTCGACCAGATGCGGCACGGGGGCCTAATCATCATCGAACAGGACCGGAAGATCGGCGCGGGCCAGCATGATTCCGAGGTTGTGTGCCTCCGAGACACCGCACGGCAAACGCCGCTCCAGCCTAATCTGGAGATCGGAGTGAAGATCGGCGAGCTCATCCCAGACCGGTTATCGCGAACCATCATCAACAACGACGATCTCGAAGTCGTCTCAGGGAGCTGATTGTCGCGCGAACGCCTGCAGGCAGCGCTTCAGACAATCCGACCGGTCACGCGTCGGTATGACGGCGGAGATGCGGGGTTCCGGCATAACCCGGGTCAAGCAGTCGGCTTGGCGACGACAAGAGCATCCACAGCGAGGCAACCGTCGGGGCCGGCAATTAGGGGGTTGACGTCGAGTTCGGCAATGCGGTCACCCAGACAGGACGCCAGAGTCGACAGGCGAGCGACGGTCTCGACAACAGCCTCGACATCGCTGGGAGCCGCTCCTCTGACTCCGTCAAGCATCACGCGGCTGGCAAGGCTGTCGAGGGCGCGACGGGCACTGACGCGGCCCGCGGGAGGCAAGAGGAAGCGGCGGTCCTTCAGAAGCTCGATCAAAACCCCGCCGGCCGCGACCATGACGAGCGGGCCGAACTGCGGATCGACAACGATGCCGCTGGCCAGCTCGACGCCCTTGCCCGCCATCGCCGCGATCAGGACCCGGGGGCCCAGGCGCGAGGCCATGTCCTTGTAGGCGTCGAGCAAGGCCTGCTCGTCAGCCAGGCTCAGCGCCACGCCGCCGACGTCGCTCTTGTGAAGAATGCCCGGCTCAGCAGTCTTGAGCACAACCGGATAGCCGATGGCGGCGGCCGCGCAGACCACCTCTTCGTCGCTGGACGCTAGGCCTCGCGCCGGGGTACCGATCCCGAAGGCATCGAGCAAATCCATACTTTCGTTTTCGTCCAGAGGAGCGCCGTCGGACAACCGAGCCTGCCAGTGTTCGAGAACAGCGGCCTCGGGCGCGGCAGAAAAATCATCGGGCCCATCGTCGCGCCTGTCCCGTCGCTGCATGCCCATCTTGAGCGCGGTCAGGAAGGTTTCTGTTCCGTCAAACACGGGCACCGGCGATGTTGCGGCACGCCTGAGTGCGATCGGGTTGAGGGAGCGGCTCCAGTGCTGGCAGATGTAGACCGGCTTGTCGGTCGAGGCTTCGACGCGTTCGGCGACCTCGATCAGGCCCCAGCCGACATCATCGGTGAAGGCAAGATCGGAGAAGATCGAGGTCATGGCCGAATCCTCGTCATCGGCCAGAGCCTCCATGCAGCCGGCAAAGACATTCTCCCAGTCGAGGCCTGTCCCCCAGACATCGGTCGGATTGACAGGCTCGAGACCGTACTCGAGCAGGTCCGCGAGCCTAGCCGTTGTCTGCGGTCCGATGTCGCTGAACGGCACATTCATGCGATCGGCGAGATCGATCAGCATGCCGCGCGCACCACCGGAATCCATGATCCCCGAGAGTCCACCGGGTGCGAGCTTCTTGTGATGGGACAGCAGGCGCGAGGTGGCGGCCAGCTCATCCCAGGTTTCGACCCGCAAGACGCCATAGTGGTCAAACAGTGCCTCATAGGCCGCATCGTCACCCGCCAGCGCACCGGAATGGCTCTGGGCCAGCGTCGCGCTCTTTTCAGTCCGGCCAACCTTGATCGCCACCACCGGCACGTCGCGGGCGACGGCCTTGTCGAGCACGGCACGGAAGACTTCGGGATCACGCACGGTTTCGAGAAACAGCGCGATGGCCCGCGTGCTCTCCTGGTCCAGGGCGTAGTCCAGATAGTCGGCAGCCGTGACCGTGAGTTCCTGTCCAGCCGAAACACAAAGATTGTGGCGATGCCGAGGGTCATCGAATTGGAGGGTCAGGAAGCAGGTCCCGGAATGCGTGATCAGAGTGATGTTGCCGGGTTCGAACCACATGTTGTCCTCGACGCCCATCCAGGTCGCCCGGACTGACGATTCGACATTCACAAAGCCCATACAGTTGGCGCCACAGACCAGAAGGCCGGCCTCAGAGGCAATGGTCTTCAGGCGCTCGCGCAACTTAGGTTCGCCAGTATCTCCCTCCAGATAGGCGCTGCCGAACATGGTGACGGCCTTGACTCCGGCGCGGGCGGCATCGGTGAGTGCGGCCTCGATACCAGCATTGGCGACCGACAGCACGGCATGCTCAACGCCGCCGGGGATCGCTTCGAGTGTTGGGTAACAGGTCATCCCTTCGATTTCGTCGTAGCCGGGATTGACCGGATGAACGGTGCCCTTGTAGCCGGGGTTTGCCAGGTTCAGCAGCGTGGAGTGGCCAAACGCTCCGGCACGGCCGGACGCGCCGACCAGAGCCATCGAACGGGGTTCAAGAAGCGGGCGCAGACGATGTTCTAACATGATGGCGAAACTCTAGGGCGCATCACGATTCCATGAAACTCCCTTGTGGCGGCCTGATCAAAGGCTATGATCTCCGCCGTTGCGACACCGTGTGTGGAGCCGGAGATGACACCCCCGAAAAGACCACCTTCGGTCGAGAAGGCCATGAAGGCCCCTGTTTTCACGTCACTCACCGATCAGTTCGGCAGACGACCTGTAGTTGATGGCCTGCGCGCCACACTCGACCAGGCAAGATCGGCTCTACAGGCCGGCGATGACGTTGATCTGAGCTTCGAAACCTTGGCCGCTGTCGTGGCACGGCACTGTCACCAACTCTTTGCCCGGGCGCCACGACCGGTGTTCAACCTGACGGGAACGGTCCTGCACACAAACCTGGGACGTGCGCCGCTGGCCGAACCCGCCATCGAGGCCGTGGCCGAGGTCGCCCGCGGGTCGAGCACGCTGGAGTTCGATCTGGCGCGTGGGCGCCGGGGCGAGCGAGATCATAACGTGGCCGAACGCCTGAAACGGCTGACCGGTGCCGAAGCCGCCCTGGTGGTCAACAACAACGCGGCTGCCGTGCTGCTCGTGCTCAACACGCTCGCCCTGCGCAAGGAGGTTCCGGTCTCACGGGGCGAGCTGATCGAAATCGGGGGCGCGTTCCGCATGCCCGATATCATGGCGCGGGCCGGCTGCCGCCTGATCGAGGTCGGCACCACAAACCGGACCCACCTGCGTGACTTCGAGGGCGCGATGGGACCGCGCACGGGCATGCTTATGAAGGTTCACACCAGCAACTACGTGGTGCAGGGTTTCACCGCCGATGTGCCGGAATCCGCGCTGGCCGATCTCGCCCATGATCACGATCTTCCGTTTGTCGTGGACCTGGGCAGCGGCACGCTGGTCGACCTCTCGCGCTGGGGACTCCCGAAAGAACCGACCGTCTCCGAAACGCTGAGTCATGGCGCCGATCTCGTGACCTTCAGTGGCGACAAGCTGCTGGGCGGTCCTCAGGCCGGATTGATTGCCGGGCGTGCCGACCTGATCGCCAGACTGGCAAAAAATCCGATGAAGCGCGCCATGCGGGCCGACAAGATGACTCTGGCGGCGCTCGACGCCACCCTGGCGCTTTACGAAGATTC
>CEUQ01488440.1_pt1 | contig 18887 bp, 17 predicted proteins | sample 361491 | NCBI WGS metagenome assembly CEUQ01 (sample SAMEA2622796, study PRJEB7988) | marine metagenome | biome: marine biome (ENVO:00000447); feature: marine epipelagic mixed layer (ENVO:xxxxxxxxx); material: "saline water (ENVO:00002010), including plankton (ENVO:xxxxxxxx)" | depth 120 m | reverse complement strand
AATTTTCGAATTTTTTCTAGCATGAATAATGTACTCTTTGTATTTGAATTCACATCTTCCATAGGTTTTTCAAATGATATTGAATGTGATGTATTTCCAGCTAAATGAATAATTACATTTGGTTTGTAGTTCTCTATAATTTTACCAACTCTTGGAAAATCGGTCATATTGATTTTTTTAATTTTGACATTTTTTCTTTGATTCTGAAGATTAGATTTTTTCGAAAGTGTTTTTGTAAGAATCAAAATTTCATTATCTTTTTTTGATAAATTGTCCACAAGATGACTGCCTATGAAGCCAAGTCCACCTGTTATCAGTAATTTCAATAAACTTTTGAAAATTCAGTAAGTTAAAAGTTCATTCACACATTCCTACGAAAATATATTTCAGAGCATATACTCTTTTCATATAATGTGTACTTTTTTCTCAAAATTGAAAATATTCCTTAATTCACGTACAATCTTTAAAAATTGGTATGTATACCCGACAATCTACTACAAATTAACATCTAAAAAATTTTCAATACTAGAAACTAAATCTGGTATAAAGATCAAATTGAGAACTAATTCTACAGATTTGATGGCTCTCACACATGTTTGGTTAATTGGAGAATACAAAAAGAAAAATTTTGAAATAAATCCGGATGATGTTGTAATAGATGTTGGTGGTCATATTGGACTTTTTAGTCTATATGCATCTCAGTTTTGTAAATCTGGTAAAATATTTACATTTGAACCTGTAAAAGAAAACTTTCAATTATTGTCTGAAAATGTATCTCTAAATAATCTATCAAATCTGAAAATTTTCAATCTTGCAGTATCAAATTCAAATTCATCGCGAAAATTATATCTAAATGAAGATGCTGCCGGTCATAGTATGTTCTCTGAATCATCACAGAGTATTACTGTTAACTCAATTTCTTTAAAGCAAATTTTTGATGATAATGGCATCATTCACTGTGATTTTCTAAAATTAGATTGTGAAGGGTCTGAATATGAAATTATAAAAAATCTTCCAAAAGAATATTTTAAAAAAATTAGGAAAATGATAATTGAATATCACATGGTTGACACTCATCCTGAATTACTTTCTGAATTAATGGAAATTTTAAAATCTCACAACTATGAAATTGAAACAAAAAAATTATTTGATGATATTGGTTTCTTGTATGCAATAAGAACTAATGATTAATTATTACACCTAATCCTAAATTACCAGTAACTTTAATTAAATAATTTTCTAATTCTTTTTTATTTGTAAAATCATAAAATGCATCATTATCTAAAACATCGTCTGAAAGTATTATTCCATTCTTTCTCATATTTTTTTCTGCAGATTCAAATTCAAAAATCATATTTTTGTATGTGTGTAAACTGTCATGAATGAAAATATCTACATTTTCAATTTTTTCATAAATTTGTTCCAATTTTTCACTCGATTTTCCAAAAACAAAATTCCATCTACTCTTTAGTTCATCTGGAATAATTGCACCAATCATCTCTTTTCTCTGCCATGGTCTAAAAACTGAATCTATAGAATGAAGTGTTCCAACTTGATTCTTTTGTAATGCTTTTAAAATATACATACTACTTAGTCCATACGCAACTCCAGTTTCGACAATATTTTTTGGTTTTAAAATTCGGCACAAAATATACAAAAATCGTCTCGAGTCAGCATTTATTGAATAATCAAGAGGATATGGTTTTTCTGGAGATGGATATTTCTTATTTTCTAATTTTTTGAAAAATAAATCAACATATCCATCTAATTGTATTACTTCTTCATTATATTGCTGTATTTTTGCATCCGAAAATTTCTTCTGAAGAAATTCATCTATGGAATCAAAATTATATTTGTAAGAATGTTCTCGTCTATTTTCGTCATCTTTCGTTTGTTCTCTTTCTTCAATAAGATCTCTCATTTGTTTAGGCTTCAAAATTGATTTTAGTAAAATCTCAAAATTAGTAAAAAATTTGCCCATTTATCCACGATCCTAAATTTTTCATATATTCGTTCATGTTTTCTATGCATATAATACTCAATAATGAATCAGTATCAAGTATTTTATCTAGAGTGGACAAACAAAATATGTAAAAATATGAAGATAGCACTTACATGTCCTGCATCCCTTCCTGCAACCCAATTTGGGGGAATAATGTTTCTCTGTGTTCATATTGCAAAAAAATTGTCTAATGATGGTCATTCTATTACAATTTATACGTCTGATCTTGATTTTGGAAATAATACAAGTACTTTCAATAAGGATTTACCTCGCGAAGAAAAAATTGGAAAATTCTTCATTAAACGTTCTCATGTATGGCTTTCCACTTTTCTGTTTTTTGTTAATCCGGGAATTTTCAAACAAATGCTAAACGATGATTTTGACATTATACATGCTGTAGGAATACGAGGTTTCCAAGCCTTTGCTGCATGTATTATATCTAAAATCAAAAAAATACCCTTAGTAATTTCTGATCAGGGTGGATTAACTACACATCCAGATCTAAATAATGCATCAATATTTAAAAAATTTTTGATTAAGTTACAAAATCCAATAATTAATTTCATTGTAAATCAAGCTACTGTTATAATTGCTGCAAATAATTATGAGAAGGAAATCTTTAAAACTTTTTGTAATGAATCTAAAATTAAAATTGTCAAAAATGGAATTGACATAAATGAATTATCTTCCCCTACTGTAAATTTTAAAGAAAAATATGGAATAAAAAATGAATTCATTTTATTTTTGGGAAGATTTCATCAAGTGAAAGGTGTTGATACATTAATTGATGCAATTCATGAAATAAAATCCAATCCAAATATGCATGATGTAAAAATTGTTATCATGGGTGCAGATTTTGGTTATGAATCCCAAATGGAAGAAAAAATTAAAGAATTGAATCTGTCTGAAATAATTCAGGTTATTAAAAAACCTCCTCGTGAATATGTTATTTCTGCATACACTCAATGTAAATTTTCAGTATTGCCGTCCAGATGGGAATTATCCCCATTAACTCCTCTGGAAGTTTTTGCATGCAACAAAACTGTAATTAGTACCACTGCACATGGCATTCCTCATACAATCACGCATGATGAAAATTGTTTACTTGTACCTCCTTCTGATCCAAGATCCCTTGGCAATGCTATAATTGATTTATTAGAAAATCCTACAAAATGTGAAAAATTAGCAAAAGCAGGCTTTGACATGGTTCAAAATGATGCAAATATCTCTAGCATGTCTAATGAAATGCTTGCGGTTTATGAGAAAACTATACAAGTAAAAAAAAATGAGTTGTTTAAGAACAAATGAAAAATAATAAAAAATCTGATGTTTTTGGTGATTCATCAATTAATGTACCATTTGTTGTACCTATGATCACCTCAGATGATAAACAATCTATTACAAATGCACTAAATTCACGATTATTAACTGACGGTCCATTATTGAAAAAATTTGAAACTAAATTTGCAAAATTCACTGGTTCAAAATTTGCTATTGGTGTATCCAATGCCACAGCAGCATTACAATTGAGTTTACTTGCATCTGGAATTGGGAAAGGAGATGAAGTTATTGTTCCTGATATAACATTTGTTGCAACTGCAAATGCAGTTATCGCAACAGGTGCAACTCCTGTACTTGCAGATGTAGAAAAAAATGATTTTAACATATCAGTAGATTCAATAAAATCAAATATTACTCCAAAAACAAAAGCTATAATCCCAGTTCATTTTGCAGGTAAATCTTGTCACATGAAAAAAATTGTTGAATTAGCTAGAAAAAATGATCTTACAATTATTGAAGATTGTGCACATGCAATTGGAACAAAATATAATCAAAAACATGTTGGAAATTTTGGCATATCTGGATGTTTTAGCTTTTACCCTACAAAAAATATGACTACGATTGAGGGAGGTATGATAATCTGTAATTCTAAAAAAATTGCAAAATATCTTATTAGTTGTAGAAACCATGGTATATCAAAAACTTACACACAAAGATTTAGTTCTGGTTTGCCTTGGGATTATGATATTAAACAGCATGGATATAATTTTAGATTAGATGAAATACGCTCTGCAATGGGTCTGAGTCAAATCAAAAAACTTCATGAATGGAATAAAAAACGAAATAATGCCGCAAAATATTATACAAATAATCTTAAATCAATAAATGGAATTGAGACTCCTTTGTATGTACCTGTCTCTGAAAAACATTCATGGCATCTGTATGTCATTAAAATAAAAAATTCATTCGGATTAACTAGAAATAATCTTTTTAAAAAATTACTTGAACAGGGAATACGAACATCTGTTCATTACAAACCTCTTCATAATTTTAGCTTATATCAAAAGAAGGCAAAATCATTTTCTTCATTAAAGAATTCTTCTGAGGTTTATACTGAAGTATTGTCTTTACCATTATATCCTGATATCTCAAAAAAAGAACAGGATTTTGTTATATCTAAAATCAAGCACCTTCAAAAATAATATGTGACTGATAGAATAAAAGATAAAGAAGGTTTTTTAGAAAAGAAATTATTGATTTGTCATGTTTGAGGGAAAAACAGTTCTTATTACTGGCGGTACTGGTTCTTTAGGTACTGCTTTAACCAAAAGATTACTCGAAAATAATGTTAAACAAATTAGAATTTTCAGTAGAAATGAACTTAAACAAATTGAAATGGAATCTAAATTCAATGATGATCGATTAAGATTTCTAGTTGGTGATATTAGAGATCTTCCTAGATTAATTAGGGCAACAGAAGATGTTGATTATGTTTTTCATGCAGCTGCGTTGAAACATGTCCCAAAAATTGAATATAATCCATTTGAATCAATTAAGACTAACGTTTCAGGTTCTCAAAATGTAATTGATGCGTGTTTACAGAATAATGTTGAAAAAGCAATATGTATTGGAACTGACAAAGCTGTTTCACCATTAAACACATATGGTGCCACAAAATTACTAATGGAGAAACTCTTTGTAACTGCACAAAGATATTCAAATCCAAAAAAACATAGAACTATTTTTTCAGCTGTCCGTTATGGTAATGTATTTGGAAGTAGTGGTTCTGTTATACCAAAATTCATTAGTCAAATAAAGAATAATGAAAAAATTACTATGACAGATCCTGCAATGACTAGATTTAATATTACTATGAATGATGCATTAGATTTTATTCTACATTCTGCTTCTCATTCTCAAGGTTCTGAAATATTTGTACCAAAATTAAAATCGTATGTATTATCAGATATTAAATCTGCATTAAGTGAATTATTATCTGATACTGGGTACGAATCTATTGGAATACGACCTGGAGAAAAACTTCATGAAAGTTTGATTAATGAAGATGAAATTTCACATGCTTATGAATACAAAGACACGTATGTAATAATTGATCCTCAGTATGATAATGAAAAATTAGAAGATGATTATCCTAAAATTAAAAAATTAGTTGGAATTAAAAAATATTCTTCTGATCTTGCAGAGAAACTATCTGTGCTAGAGATAAAAAAATTAATTCAGGATTCTAGTTTCTTGTAGTCATTTTAAATATTAATGATAGATATGGTAGACTAAATGAGAATTAACATCGGGGATAAATCACTGTTAAAAAAAACTCCTTTGCCAATAGATGTCAATGGAGATCCTTACATTTTACATAAAATTAATGAAATGCCTATACTCTTTAGCGCAATTTGTCCACACCAACATAACATTGTAAGTGAATTTCATGATACCGTATGGAAATGTCCTAGTCATGACTGGACATTTGAACCTAATACTGGTAGATCAATTAATGCACCACAAGAATGTCTGACAAAATTTCCAGTTGAAGAAATTAATGAGTCATTATTTGTAACTTTTCCAGATAAAATTAAAACCAAAATTAAACAAATTCCAGGTCCAAAAATACCTCCAAAAATTTCTGTTGTCGGTAATGCTGCATTGTTGGTAGAATGGAATTCACTAAACTTGTTGTTTGATCCGTGGATTGAAGGCCCTGCAACTTTTGGTTCTTGGAGTATCTATCCTCCATCAAATACGACAGTGGATGACCTACCTAAAATTGATGTAATAATAATATCCCATGAGCATTCTGATCATCTTCATGAATTTACATTATCAAAATTTGATAAAGATATTTTGATATTAGTTCCAGATGTAGATAATAATCGTCTATCGCTCAGACTTAAAAAAATGGGATTCAATAATATTGTTTCACTACATTCTGGAATTTCTCATCCGATAAATGAAATGGTAAAAATAACTTCTTTTAATTCAGGAAGTGTATGGTCTGACAATATTTTCTATTTGCAATTAGGGAATTTTTCAATATTAAACGTAAATGATGCGGGATTTAATTGGGGATTAAAAAATAGTATTGGTTCAGTTGATCTTTTATGTATACAATTTTCTCCTGCAAGTGGATTCCCAGCAACTTGGAATCATTTGAATGCAAAATCAAAATTAGATATTATGAATTCTAGAAATAAAGGAATGTTAAGAATGATAAAACAAATTACTGATCTAATGGAGCCATCCTTTATCTTACCATTTGCAAATTTTAATAGTTTGTATCTACCAGAACATCAAAAATATCTAAAATCACAACCAAAAAATACACCTCATGATGTCGTTGAATTATTTAATAATGATAATGTAACTGTATTGGAATTATTACCTGGAGAAACTTGGGATGGTAAAAATAATAAATTTAAGTTAAAAGAAAATAGAGAAAAATTTTATGATGAAAACTTTCTAATTAATTATATAAGTGATCAAAAATTCTATGATGCCAATTCTAAATTCATTCCAAAAGAATTTACAATAGAATTTGAACACATAAAAAATTATTTTGAAGGTTTTAGTAATTCTGAAATAACACAAAATATAGGAAATTATATTTTAAGATTGATAGCTGAAGAAAATCAAAACAAAATAGATTGTTTAATTGAATTCAATGATGGTAAAGTTATCTGCCATCACTTTGAAAACAATAAAAAATTCCATATGTCCATGTCTTGTCCTGGTGGTATACTGCAAAAAATAATTGAGCATGATCTCTCTTGGGATGAAATGCAATCTGGATATTGGGCTGTTTATGATAGAAATCCTGACACATACAACATCGCATTATGGCAATTATTTCATGCACCGTGGCAAGCACGTCCAAATTATATAGATACAAATAAAAATAATTCTAACATTTTTCTTGATAGAAAAAGTGCCATTGCAGATATTATTGAACATGGAGATAAAAAAACAATTCAGGTACTAGAAAAATTTGGTCTTTACTGTGCTGGCTGTGAAGCATCATTAGGTGAAACCCTTGAAGATGGTTGTTCAATTCATGGTCTAACTGATTCTGAAACAAATGAATTACTAAAAGAATTAAAATATCTGCACAAGAATGAATAGATACCTTTCTAAACATGATTATTCAAAACTTTCCGTCTAATAAAAAATGAAATTAAAAAAAAATCTTGCATTGATTGATTCATCAATCTCTTATGAAGAGATTAAGACGCTAGTTAATGATACATCATTCATTACATTTGATTATGCATCACATCTATTGTTAACTAAGAAAAATATTAAACATGAGGTTAGTGATTCCTTTCTCAATTCTGATGAATTGGATTTTTTACAAGAGAAAGTATATGAATTCTCTAATTGGCATTATTCGGAGAGGGTAACTAGTACACTATTTCATAAAAATGTAAATCTTGGTTCATTATTTTATATTGAATTATGGATGTTCTTAATACCTCTTACAAAGAAATTTTTCGAAATAATCAAAATCGTTGAAAAATATAATGTAGAAAAAATTGTTACTAGTTATTTAATTTGTGAACTAGGAAAATGTTTGCAGTTGGAATTTACAAATCTCAGTTCAAAAACAGCAAATATTGATTATTATTATGATTCTTTAAAATTTGAAACTGATATCTTTTCCTTAAAATTATCCCCTGAAACATTTAGTAAATTAAAAAATCTCTCTGAAAAAATTCTAAATCCTTTCGTAAATTCATCAAAAAACCCTTCAAAAAAAAATATTTTACTTGTTGAATTTAATACAATTAATTCAGAAAAGCTTCTCTATGAATTTTCTAAAAATAATATTGATGTAACTTCATATTGTAGACGTCGTCCAGCTATTTGGAATTCTAGATCATTAAGTATTATACGAAAATCTAATTCCATTGTTCCAAATTTTTCTGATTTAATTGACGATCAAATTCTTGAAAACACATCAAAAGTCTGCGAAAAAAAAATAGCACAATCAAAAGAATTATTTGAAGATGCCGAATATTTTAAAGATTTTTTTAAAATAAATAATTCCAGCTTTTGGAATTTTCTTAAACCATATCTAATCAAACTTTTTGAAAAAAGATTGAATAAATCAATATTTGAAATTGAACTTGCTGAAAAAGCACTAAAAACCAATAGACCTGATTATGTACTAATTCAATCTGAAAGTGGAAATACAGAACAAATAATTCTTTCATTATCCAAAAAATTGAATATACCTGTAATTCTCCTTCAACATGGATTTCTAAAAAGTAGTAAGGGTGGATTCAAGTTTAATCAATTCACCAAAACTATTATTGATAAATCTGATATTTTTATTGTTTGGGGCCATGACATAATTGATAATTTGAAAAATCATGGCGTAAATTCAAAAAATATTCATGCATTAGGTTCTTTCATGCATGATAATATCTTCAAGTCAAAAAATCATAATAATAAAAAAGAACATTTGTTACTTGTCACTGAAGGTCCAATCATGGTTGATGTTCGTGATTATAAAATTAACGAACTAGAAGAATATCGCAGATGTTTAATTCATATTTTCCAAACTGCAAAAAATCTTAATAAAAAACTGGTTGTGAAACTTCATCCATATGAAACAGATTATGATGAGAAAACCCTTGCAAAAAAAATCGATCCAAAAATATCTGTAAAGAAAAAGCAGAATATACAATCTCTCATTGAATCGTCTGAACTTGTTATTTCCTTAGGAACAAGTATCTCAACAGCAGTAATAGATGCAATAATCATGAATAAACCTGTCATTCGCTTACAATTTGGTGAATGGTATGGAGATTTTGGCGATGGTTCATGTTTAAACGTTGAAAAAAATAATTTTCATGATACCTTAACTGATCTACTATCTAATCCCAAATTTAGAAATGAAATAATTAAAAATCAAAAAAATTTTTTAAATGAATATTTGGTAAATCCTGGAACTGCAACTGAAAACATCATATCGTATATAAAATCTGGTCCAGAGCGTTCTTCATAACTTACATGACAATCTATCATAAGATACCGTTAAATCATACATCCTGAATCTAAACTAGTGAATAATTTGATCAAAGAGAAATATTCATTTTTACTGAATAAATCTTATTCTCAAAGAAACTATTCTTTAGTACCTTTAAGATATGAAGATATTCTTGAAATAAAAAAATGGAGAAATGAGCAAATTAACATTCTTCGGCAAGATATCCTTCTAACTGATGAACATCAAAAATCGTATTTTCAAAAATTAATTGAGAACTCATTCTATGTGAAACATCCAAAAGAAATATTATTTAGCTTTCTCTATAATGATATCTGTATTGGTTATGGAGGATTAGTTCATATTGATTGGAGTAATAGTTCTGCAGAAATTTCATTTATTACTGAAACAAAACGTAGTAATGATGATGAAATCTACCGTGATGACTTTACAAATTTCATAGATATATTATTCAAAATATCATTCTCTGAATTAAAATTCAATAAGTTAACTACTGAAACATATGGAATACGAAAAAATACACTCAAAATTCTCTCTCAATTAGGCTTTCAACTAAAAAATCTTCAAAAAAATAGTATCTCTATTAATAATATGAAATATGATTCATTTTTTCATGAGTATGTAATTAATTAAACAATAGATAATGTTATTTTCTTTAAAATTTTGTAAACAATGTGAATTATTCAAATATTCTAGTAGGCAAAAATGTAGAAATAGGAGAAAATTGTGTCTTTGATAAAGTAAGAACATACGAAAATCAGTCAGTAATTAAATTCGGTGATTACTCAAGAATAAAAGAAAACTGTCAATTTTATGTTTCAGGTGATGAATTTGTTACTGGTGATTACTTCACGATGCACAAAAATACATTCGTTAATGGTTACAAATCCTGCCATATTGGTCATAATGTGTGGATTGGTCAAAATTCAATCATTAACTCAACTGATGAGTTAGAGATAGGAAATAATTGTGGGATAGGTGCATATTCAAAAATATGGACTCATGCTGCATGGGGTGATGTAGTTGAAGGTTGTAGATTGTTAATCGGAATGCAAGATGTTGAGTGTAAATCTGGTGCTGTAAAAATTGGTAATGATTTTTGGGGAGTAGGACAAATTACAATAAGTCCTGGAGTAACTATAGGAAATAAAGTCATTGCTTTAACGAATTCATTGATTACAAAAGACATTCCTGATAATACTATTGTTGCTGGTACTCCTGCAAAACCTGTTTCTATAGATGGTGATATTAGAGCATATAACAAACTAAATGCAAATGAAAAATATACTCTCATGAAAAAATTCTGTCAAGATTTCTCTAAAATTTATAATACCAATATTAAGTCAGATGATAAGTTGAAAACAATTTCTCTTGGTAATAATGAACTAATAATCAATTGTTCTGAAGAAAAAATTCAACATGAGGGAGATAGTACGATATTTGATGTTTTTAAAAGAACTTATACAAAGAAGCATAAAAAAATTGAAGTTGATTTCATGAGATTTGTTTTAGATTATAAAATTGGGTTTGTACCTGTATGAAATCTTACATTGTTGCAGAAATTGCTTCAAATTGGGAAGGAAAAATTTCTATTGCTAAAAAATTAATTAAAGAATCAAAAAAAGCTGGTGCGGATGCAGTCAAATTTCAAATGTGGAGAGCAACAGATCTGTATAAAAAAGATCATCCAGAATGGAAATTTATTAAAAAATCTGAAATATCATTTACTAAAGCAAAAATATTAAAAAATTATGCTGATGGTATTGGTATTGAATTTTTTTGTAGTGCATTTTATCCTGAAGCTGTTGATACTCTAAAATCATTAGGTGTAAAAAAATATAAAATTGCATCTAGAACTTGCTTATTTTCTGATCCATTTTCTTCTGAAACTCTTAATGAAATTGCCCAAACAAAAAAACCAGTTATCATTAGCATGGGAATGGGTGGTAATAAAACAAAAATAAAAAAAATATTCAAAAACAATAAATCAGTATTTTGTTATTGTATATCTGAATATCCTACTAAAATAAAAAAAATTAATTGGAAAGAAGCAAAATTATATGATGGATTCTCTGATCATACCTTAGGCATAACTGCTCCTATTGCATTTGCATTATTAAAAAAACAAATGAAATCTAAAGAAATATTTATTGAAAAACATGTAAAACTGAAAAATTCAAAAGGCCCAGATGCATCATCATCTATTGATACTGAAGAGTTAAAATCATTAGTTGATCACATACGTGTAATTGAAACTCTAAATTTCTGATTTAATCTAAGAATTTATTAACATTATAAATAATTTTTTCAATATCACTTTCTATTAAATTTGGATGTATTGGTAGTGAAACTATATGTTCACCAATATTTTCTGTGATTGGTAATTTTTTGGAATTTTTGTATAATGTCATTTTATGAACAGGTTTGTAATGTATTCCTACTTCAATTCCTATCTCGTTCATTTTTTTCATAAATTTTGTACGGTGTTTAACCATTATCCAATACAAATGGTATGAGCAATCACGATTGAATGGCATCTTTGTTTCAGTATTAATATTTTTGAAGTATTTTTGTGCAATTTTTTTCCTAATTGAATTCATTTTATCTAATTTTTTCAATTGAACTAATCCAAGACTAGCCGAAAATTCATTCATATAGTAATTATCCGCTAATTCCTTCACATCGTAAGATTCTTTCTTTCTTTCTGTAATTCCACACCAACGTCTAGATTCTAAAATTTCTCGTGATTTTTTAGAACTAGAATTATTTAATGAAATTAATCCTCCAGTTGGCATTGCAAGATTTTTTACTGGATGAAAACTGAAACATACAAAATCTCCATGACTTCCAATTTTTTTCTTTCTAAAATCAGAACCTGCTGCATGTGCTGCATCTTCTATTAAATGAAGATTATAATTTTTACAAATATTCATAATTTCTTTTAGATTACAAGGCATTCCTCCAAAATGTACTGGTAAAATTGCTTTGGTTTTTTTTGAAATTAAATTCTTTAAACTCTTAGTGGATAAACATCCAGTTTCTGGTTCAACATCAATAAAAATAGGAATTCCTTGATTAAACTTTATTGCATTAACTGTAGATACAAAAGTTAATGACGGTACAATAACTTCTTTATTTTTAATATCTATAAGTGATAATGCTAAATTAAGTGCTGCAGTACCGCTATTCACTGCAACACAATTTTTAGAATTAACATATTTTTTAAATTCCTGTTCAAATTCTTGAACCGAATTTGTACCTGCGCCTGATGCCCAAAAATGACTATGTAGTGTTTTTTGTATTGCTCTTTCTTCAGCTATTCCAATATTAGGATCAAATAGTTTAATATTTTTTGTACTCATTTTCATAACTAATTACAAAATTAATTTAAATTAAAACTTATTATTGATTAATTACGAATAGATTGTAAAATTGTAAGTATAATTTATCAGTTAGGTTTTATACCTTTTTCATAACAATTCTCATATGAAACCTAAACTCTTGTTTTGGCTAGGTGCAGATTTCACTCATTTTTTCTTAAGTCATTATATGCAAAAAAAATTAGATGCTGATTTTTTTTCTATAGTGGATATTACAAATAAACCAAAACCTTTCTTTAATTCTCAGACTTTTGTAAATTTTAAAAAATCATGGTTTTATCATGATCATATCAAGCCTAATCAAAATGTTGACGAAGATTATCTGAAAAAATTTGAAGAAAAATATGATATATCAATCTGGAAGTTGGCCATAAATGAAAGAATTTTTTATAGATTCTATGATTTTCATAAATTCACTACTGATGAAATATTGTCTATTGAAGAACAATCATGCAAGTTTTTTGAAAAAGTTCTGGATGACATAAAACCTGATTTTCTTATAACTAAAGAACCAGCTTTTCATCATCTTGAGTTACTTTACCAATTATGTCTCAAGAGAGGAATTAAGATACTACTTTTAGGTTATACACCTTTTTCTGGAAGATGTATAATTTCTCAAAAGCCTGGAATCATTGATTCTATTTCTGAATTTGATAATATTGTCTCACCTGGTCGTAATATAGAAGAACTAAAAAATTCCTTATTAGAGAAAAAAATTTCTCAACAAATCACATCATACAATTCTGAACATACAAAATCAAACCTAATTCTTTTTAAAACTGCAATAAAATATCTCTTACAAAATAATGAAAATTCTCAAACACATTACAATTATTTTGGAAGAAGTAAATCTAAAGTATTTTCTTACATGTTAGATTCAATACTGAAAAAAAGAAAAAGACAATCCTTCATTGATTCAAATCTTGAGAAAAATCCAAATCTAAAAAAGAATTTTATTTATTTTCCTTTAGCAGTTGATCTAGAAAGAAATCTTTTGATAGACGCACCATTTCATACAAATCAAACCGAAATAATTAGAAGTATTGCTAAATCTCTACCTATCGGTTATTCGTTATATGTAAAAGAAAATCCTAGTCAAATTTCACGAGAGTGGAGAGATATTGATGACTATAAGTTACTAATGGATATTCCAAATACAACACTCATACACCCATCATTTCCAAGTGAAAAATTATTAGAAAACTGTAGCTTAGTTATCAATATTGCTGGAACATCCGCATTTGAATCAGCTTTTTTTGAAAAACCAGCATTAGTATTCATTGATAGAGGATATACTATTTTGCCGTCTATTAATATTGTAAATGATATATCTACTCTTCCTAAATTAATTCGTGATAGTCTAAAAATAAAGCCTCATGTAACTGATCTTGACAAATATGTTCACTTGCTTGAAAAAGATTCTTTTAATTTTAATTGGATGCAATTTGGTTCATCATTTAAAAATGAGTTTTACCATCAAGGTGGACTTGTAGATGTTAATATTGATCAGTCTAAAATTAAAAAAATGATTATAGACTATAAATCAATTTTTGAAGAATTAACAATTGCTCATATTGAAAAAATTACTAATTCAAATTAATTTGGAAATAATCATTTTTTATAATAAAAAACACTCGTAAACAATATTAACTTCAAATTTTTCTTTATCTTATTATGGATTTCTCACTAAATTTACCTTCTTCAAAAAACAAATTGATTGATTTGGCAACAAAGTATGATGATTTTCCAAAATACCTTCCAGATCAAATCAAATCTGTAGATATAATTGAAAAAACTTCTTCCTATACAATAACTGAAGAAACTTTACATCTATCATCAGTCATATCCAAATCTTTTATTCAACAAACAAAACACTATGCTCTACAAAATGACATACTAAAAAGTGAAATATTATCTGGTCCTGCAAAAGGTTCTATAATTGAAATAACCTTTTCAGAAATAGATGTCGGTACTTCTGTACATGCTAACATTGATGTGAAATTAGGACTAAAATACAAATTTTTGTTACCTCTGATCAAAAAATCATATAAAACATTCCTGATGGGGATTCTTTATAAAATGCATGCTATAGCTATGAAATCAGATTAAAATGAATATACTTAATTGGTCTAATGCAAACATTAAGTCTGAAGAATTCAAAAATCAAAAACCTTTCAAATTTGGTTTTATAAAAAATATTTTCGAAGAAGAATTCTATAAAAAATTATATGAAACTTATCCAAAAATTAATGATTTTAATGATGGTTCTGATATGTCAAAGAGTCAATTTGTTATGGAATGGGGAAAATCAAAATATGAAAAACTTGAACCTGTTTTATCTGGTCCTGACACAAAATTTAGCCAATCTTGGAATGAATTAAAATTGTATGCTGAATCTGAAGAATTTATAACAAAATGGAGGGATTTTGCAGGAGTTCCTGTGAATAAATTAAAACATTTTAAATTTATTGCATATCGTGATGGTGGATTTCAATTACCACATATTCATAATGTAGGGCCAAGTACATTGGTAATGATGTTTTACTTTTCAAAAGGCTGGAAAGAAGGTGAAGCAGGAGGAACGTACATGGCAACTGAAGAAGATGAATCTAAAATCATTTTTGAGCCTTACGATCTTGATAATACTTTGGCACTATTCCATGATGGTCCTTATTCTGCACATGGTACCAGAATGGTTACAAATAATATTCAACGAAATGCACTACAAATAACTCTGGAAGCCTTTGATGAAACAACTGGTTGGTCAGGTGGGAACTACAAATAATTTTCGATGCATATGATCAGGCTCTCCACAATTAAAGAAATTTTTGAATTTTTTATACTTAAAAGAAAATTTCACATGTTTCCGATACTGATAGTTTTGATTGCATTGATTGGTGTAACTGCTCTTGCACAATCAGGTCTTGTGGCATTCATATATCCAATTTAAAATGAAACTTTCTTCATCAAATTTTAAGGCATTAGCTACCTCTGCAGGATTTACCTTTTGGTTCTTTATTATCACAACATCCCTGGGTCTTTTTTCCTTAGAATATCTTGCAATTTTTGTGTTAGTTGTTGTATCAATTACGCAAATCTTTGCATCAAAACTATCAAAAATTCTAGATATAATCGCAATGATAAACACAAAATTATTTTTAGGAATTTTATTTATTTTCTTAATTGCTGTTTATGGAATTTTATTTAAAATCCTAAAAATTGATCCACTTCGAAGACAAAAAAATAGCCAAACATATTGGTTAGAAATGGAAGACTTAAAATCAAATAGAATTTTTAAGCAATATTGACTTATACATTAGGAATTTCATGTTATTACCACGACTCTGCTGCAGCATTATTAAAAAATGGTCATGTAGTAGCCGCCGTTGAAGAAGAAAGATTCTCTAGAACTAAATTTGATGATGATTTTCCACGATTGGCCATTGATTGGTGTTTATCTGAAGCAGGAATTACTCCAAAAGAAATTACCTCAATAGCTTTCTATGATAAACCAATTCTGAAGTTTGAAAGACTTCTTGATAATTATCTTGGTGTTGCACCTAGAGGATTATTTAGTTTTCTCGATGTAATTCCAAAATGGTTACATAAACGAATTTGGATAAAAAATGAAATAAAAAAACATCTAAAAGAGTTTAATGGAGAAATAATTTTTCCTGAACATCATGTATCTCACGCAGCTCATGCATTTTACACTTCTCCATTTGATGAATCCGCAATACTGTCCATTGATGGTGTTGGAGAATGGTCAACCACTTCTTTTGGTACTGCAAACAACCAACAAATTCATTTAACGCATGATATTAGATGGCCACATTCTGTTGGACTTTTTTATTCTGCTTTTACTTATTTTCTTGGTTTCAAAGTTAACGAAGGTGAATACAAACTAATGGGTCTATCCTCTTACGGAAATCCAAAATACACTGATCTAATATTGGAAAATCTTGTTGATGTAAAACCTGATGGTAGTATTAGTCTTAATATGAAATACTTCTCTTTTACTTACGACAATGTTATGACTAATGAAAAATTTTCAGAACTGTTTGGGATTTCACCACGAAAGAAAAATGAAAAAATTGAACAGATTCATTTTGACATAGGTGCAAGTGCTCAAAGAGTTTTAGAACATATACTCTTAAGAATGGTTGATCATGTATACGAAAAAACAGATAGTAAGAATCTCTGTTTAGGTGGCGGTGTTGCACTAAATGGGGTAGCCAATTATAGGATTCTCAAAGAAGGTCCTTTTGAAAATGTTCATATTCCTCCATCTCCTGGTGATGCAGGAAGTGCAGTTGGATGTGCACAGTTTCTGTATCATAATCATATGAAAAATAACAAAATCATGTTCGAAAATAATGCACAACGAATTCATGAAAATGTTTACGTTGGACCACATTATTCAAATGAAGATATAAAAAATTTTCTTGATTCAAAAAAAATAGATTATGATTTTTTTGAGAGAGATGAATTATTAAAGAAAACTGCCAAGCTTATATCAGAAGAAAATATTGTAGGATGGTACCAAGGAAAAATGGAATGGGGTCCTAGAGCATTAGGTAATAGAAGTATCTTGGCTGATCCTAGAAAATCTAGTATGAAAGAAATTCTTAATGAAAAAATTAAACATAGAGAATCTTTTAGACCTTTTGCGCCTTCAATTCTTGAAGAATATTGTTCTGAATATTTTGACATTGAGCTAAATAGTCCATATATGCTGTTAGTGGCTCCTGTAAAAAAACCTGAAAAAATTCCCGCTGTTACTCATGTTGATGGAACTGGAAGATTACAGACTGTTTCTAGAGATGCAAATCCTTTGTACTACGATCTTATCACCGAATTCCATCATATTACAAATGTTCCTGTAATAATTAATACATCCATGAATGTGATGGGTGAACCGATTGTTAATACTCCTGATCAAGCATATCAGATGATTCTAAAAACTGATATGGATTATCTTGTATTAGGGAATTACATAGTAGCAAAATAATTTTTTATTTTAATGTTAAAATATACAATATTCAGACAAATTATATTGTCAGTTCAAGTTTCATATAAAAAACAATTTCTAATATTTTTGCTTCTTGGATGTATATTCTTAATTGTTTTAGAAACTGGTGTTAGAACAATTAATCATGTTGCTCCATATTGTATGTTTATGCCAAGCGAAGTTTTTGATGATGTTGATATTGAGACACAAAGAGACATTTGTCGTAGTAATGACAATATTAAGTGGACAAATTTTCCTATAGCACATGTACCCAATCAAAAACTTGATGTAATAAATATTAATAGTGATGGATTTCGTGGTCCAGAATTAAAACAGTATGTACAAAATGAGTCAATAAGAATTTTTCTTGTTGGTGGTTCAACCGTATTATCTTCATCGTCCACAAGTGATTCTACAACCATTACTGGATTTTTACAAAAGACTTTCAATGATCATGGTTATGACAATGTTGAAATAATTAATGCTGGTCATGGTGGCGCAATTTCTTATTCTGAACTTAATTTAATTAAAAATAGAATAAAAAATCTCAATCCAGATATTGTTATAGTTTACAATGGTTGGAATGATATTAATCGACCACTTCATGCATATGAAAGTGATAGCACTAGCTCTGATCTTAGTACTAAATCTATAAGAGATATTATAAAAAATGATTTTTCCAAAACACCTCAATTACTATATAAATACTATAATCTTTGGAAATATGATCAAGACAATTTTGTTAGAGAATTTGATGATTCAGATATTAATGAGAAAGCAACTCTTTTCAAATCACATATATCTGAAATGTGTAATGTGGCTAAGAATTCTGATTTTAAACTAATACATATTTTACAACCGATTGTAGGTTCTGGTTCAAAAATTCTAACTGAAGAAGAATTACGACATGTTGAAACATATGATACAAAAAATGTTCTGCTAAACTATGAATTGTATGCAATGAAACAAAAAGAATTGCAATCTCAATGTGACCAAATCTTTGATTTTAGAAACATATTTGATTCCACTTCTCAGACACTTTACACTGACGCTTGTCATGTGGGAGATTTAGGCGCAAAAATCATATCTGATGAAATGTTTGAAATTTTATTGCCTTTAGTAAATACTCAGAAATAGAATCATTTCTTACAAATAAATAAGTAATACAATGGATTTTGATCTTCTTCC
>CEUQ01189525.1_pt1 | contig 19176 bp, 17 predicted proteins | sample 361491 | NCBI WGS metagenome assembly CEUQ01 (sample SAMEA2622796, study PRJEB7988) | marine metagenome | biome: marine biome (ENVO:00000447); feature: marine epipelagic mixed layer (ENVO:xxxxxxxxx); material: "saline water (ENVO:00002010), including plankton (ENVO:xxxxxxxx)" | depth 120 m | reverse complement strand
TCGACCAGAACGATGCCGTCGTCGGCACGTTTGTAGGACGCCCCGGTCGGGCACACGGTCACACAGGGTGCGTTGTCACAATGGAGACACGAGCGCGGGAAATGCAGCGTGAAGCCACCCTGCCCGTCATCAGCCTCAAAGGTGTGTACGCGATTGAGCCACGTGCCTGAGGCTTCCGGGCCATAAGGTTCGGTGTCGCCCAGAGGCGCTGCGACACCCGTGGTGTTCCAGGATTTGCAGGCCACTGCGCAAGCATGACAGCCCACACAGATATCAAGATCGATGACAAGGCCAAGCTTCTTGGGTCCGGCTTGCGGCAGTGAGGTCATGACGTGGCTCCCACTGCCCGAGCGCCACCACCCAGAGCCTCGAACACTGGCTCGCTGGTGCCGTCCTGACGCTCCGAGCGTTTAATCCTTACCGTGAGATCAAACCATGCGGCCTGGCCGGTCACGGGATCGGCGTTGGCATAGCGGTAGCCATCCTCGCGTGCTGGAAGAAGGTCGTCGATCAGATGGTTGAGCAGGAAGCCATCGGTGGCTTCGACAGCCTCGTCGGCCAGCGCCCAGGCACCCGACCGCTTGCCGATCGCATTCCAGGTCCAGACCGTGTTGGGGTTAACCCCGTCCGAAATGGCAACGCGCGCACGGATCGCACCGTGCCGGCTGGAGATGTCTGCCCACTCGTTGTCGACCAGCCCTTCCCGCTCGGCAACGGCGCGGCCAATCACAAGGCGATTGTAGCCGTGAATCTGCCGCAGCCAGGCGTTCTGGGAACCCCACGAGTGATACATCGCCATCGGCCGCTGCGTGATGGCATGAAGCGGATAGTCTTCGCACTCGCTCTCGAAGGGCGCATACCAGAGCGGCAGCGGATCGAAATAGGTCTCGATCCTCACGCGTTCGCTGTCGGGTGGTTGGTGGTCACCATGCCCTTGTGCAGCGAGCCGGAACTTCTGAAGCTCCTCGCTGTAGATCTGAAGCGTGATGGGCGCGTCGTGGTCGATCAGACCAAGCTCCACAGCCTCGCTGAGGTATCCGGCGTTGGCGAACTTGAAGAAACGGTGTCCCTCGCCCAGCTCATGACGCCAGTGGCAACCGTTCGCAATGTAGGCCTCAAGCTGCCCGGCATTGACCTCGCCCTTGCCCGCCTTCTCTCCGTTTCCGCCACGCCAGCCCGCCAGCGACCCGACATTGGGTTTACGCAGGTGGTTGACGAGGTAATCGGAATAGCCACCCGGGAAGCGTGCCGAACCATCATCGTTGGAGAGCGCCGGGAACTCCAGCCGGCTCCCCAATTCGAGCAGCACATCCTGGAACGGGCGCACATCTCTTGTCGGTTTGGTCACCGGCTGACGAATGGCATCAGCCGGGCCATCGGGGTCACTGATCGGACGGTCGAGCAGGGAAATGCAGTCCCAGCGTTCGAGATAGGTCGTGTCCGGGAAAACCAGATCGGCATAGGCCACCATCTCCGACTGATAGGCGTCGGAGTAGATGATGTGCGGGATCTTGTACTCACCTGTATCCGGGTTGACATCGGTCAGCATGTCGAGGGTACCCGGCGTGTTCATGGCCGAATTCCACGCCATATTGGCCATGAACATAAACAGCGTGTCGATCTTGTAAGGATCACCCTGCCAGGCGTTCTGGATGACGCTGTGCATCATGCCGTGGATGGCAAGCGGCGCATCCCAGGAATAGGCCTTGTCGATGCGCACCGGTGTGTTGTCGGTCTCGATCAGCAGATCTTCAGGCCCGCCCGGGAAGCCAAGAGGCATGCCCGGCATGGCCTGACAAGGCACGATCTGATCCGGCTTGCCGGTCGGCTTCGCTGGGCACGGAATGTGACGCGGATAGGGCGGTTTGTAACGGTGGCCACCCGGCGTATCGACGCTGCCTAGCAGGATCTGCAGGATGTGAATGGAGCGGCAGGTGTGAAAGCCGTTGGAATGGGCCGAGATGCCACGCATCGCGTGCATGCTGACCGGGCGTCCGATCATCTTGTCATGACGCCGGCCCCAACTGTCCGTCCAGGGCTGGTCGATCACGACCTCCCGGTCGAAGGCCGCTGCGGCAAGCTCACCGGCGATGCGCCGGATGTCATCGGCTGGCACACCGGTTTGCTCGGCGACAGCGTCAGGGCCGTAACGGACATCAAGGCAACGCGCAGCGATCAGCTCGAAGGCCGGCTTTGCCGAGCGGCCATCGGGCAGCGTGACGGTCCCCTTCATGGCGGGGGCCGCCCCAGGATCGTCAAATGCCACAGCACAATCCCGCTTGCGGTCCCAGACCAAGGGCGTGCCGTCGTCGTTGCGGGCGACAAGGCCGTCGTCGTCGGCACCGGGGTTGTCGACGACCAGGTACGGCGCGTTGGTGTAACGGATCAGGTAATCGACATCGACGCGTCCGGTGCGCAGCAGTTCATGGCACAGAGCCATCACCAGCAGACCATCGGTGCCCGGCGTGATGCCGACCCATTCGTCGGCAACAGCCGAATATCCCGTACGCACGGGGTTGACCGAGAGCACCTTCACGCCGCGCGACTTGAGCTGGCCCAGACCGATCTTAAGAGGGTTGCTGGCGTGATCTTCAGCGACACCAAACATCAAAAAATACTCGGTGCGCTCCCAGTCGGGCTCACCGAACTCCCAGAACGAACCGCCCGTCGTGTAAAGCCCACCCGCAGCCATGTTGACCGAACAGAAGCCACCATGCGCGGCATAATTGGGCGTGCCGAACTGGGCCGCCCACCAGCCCGTGAATGCCTGGCTCTGATCGCGCCCGGTGAAGAGCGCCAGCTGTTTCGGATTGTTGTCGCGGATCGGCTTCAACCAGGAGATGGCAAGTTCCAGCGCCGCGTCCCAGGAAATCGGCTCAAAGGCGTTCTCGCCCCGCGGGCCGACCCGCTTGAGCGGCGTCGTCAGGCGTGCGGGCGAACGGTGGTTCTTGAGCCCCGCGGCACCCTTGGCACAGAGCACGCCCTTGTTGACGGGGTGATCCCTGTTGCCGTCGATATAGACGGGCTCGCCATCCTTCTTGTGAACACGGATACCGCATCGGCAGGCGCACATGTAGCAGGTCGTCATGACGATCTCGTCAGCGACCGGCGGCATCTCGGCGATACGGCGTTCAAGACGGCGGCTGTCGTCCGGCAAGCGACGGCTCCAGGTTGGCGGCGAGCCTGACGGGACAGGCGATACATTGTCCCAGTCAAGCGGCGGAGGGTGGCAGGTTGTGCGCAGACGCCCCTCAGATCAAGCCATGAGGATGCCTGCAGTGGCAAGTTTCGATGAATTGTGGCGAGGCTTAAGGACCAACCGCGCGCCACCGCTGAGACCAGCCGTCGCGACCATCACGATCAGCCTAGACCACGACCCGCTGGGGAGGAAATCTCACCAGAGCACGGGTACCTTTGTCCCGCTGGCTTTCGAGCGTAAGACTGCCGCCGTGCAGCTCGACGAGCTGGCGCGTCAGGGGCAGGCCAAGCCCGGTACCTTCCCGTGTCCGGCCGGGCCCGCCAAACTGCACGAAGGGCTCAAACGCACCATCAATTTCGTGCTGTTCTATCCAGACACCACTGTCTTCGATGCAAAGCAGAGCCGTGCCGCCCTCCTCGATTTCAATCGACACACGCACCGCCCCTTCGTCACGGGAGAACTTCACCGCGATGGAGACAAGGTGCAGGACGATCTGTCGGATTCTCCGGCCGTCGGCGCGCAAACAGATCGCGCTGTCGCGTGTCTCGTTGATCACCACCACCCGGCCACGCATGGCGGTTGCGGGATAGCTGCAATTCCCCGCCCCACTGAACATGCACCTCCAGATGGTCATGCAGGTTAGCGCCGACACCAGGCAGATCGTGCACCACGTCTATACCGTTTTCCCGCAGATGTTCCGCTGGGCTGATGCCGGAGAGCATCAGAAGATGCGGCGATGAAAAGGCGCTGGCGGCGACGATGACTTCACGTTCAACGCGCAAGACTCTAGGACCGTTGCCACGGTCAATTTCAACACCCACGGCGCGTGTTCCCTCCACAACGATGCGCCACGGCGTGGTCTTCGTCCGCACTGTCAGGTTGGGACGGCTGCGCGCTGGGTTGACATAGGCATGTGCCGTGCTGGCACGCTCACCCCGATCGACATTCATGTCGTAGGGTCTGAAACCCTCCTGCTGGAACCCGTTGACGTCATCGGTGCGCAAGTAACCCAACCTGCACCCCGGCCTCGACAAAGGCCCGGGTCAGCAAATCATCAATCGGCAGCGCTCGCGTCGCGACGGGCCCTGCGCCACCGCGCCAGGCGTTCTCACTACGGCTGTTGGATTCGGACCGCTTGAAGTAGGGCAGCACGTCGGCATAGGATCAGCCTGTTGCGCCCTCATGCGCCCACCTCTCGTAGTCACAGGTATGGCCGAGTATGTAGGCCATGCCGTTGATGGCCGACGAACCGCCCAGTCCCTTTCCGCATGGCTGATAGATTCTGCGCCCGGCTAAGTTCTTCTGCGGCACGGATTCGTAGGACCAGTTCCACGGGCCTCCGAGAAAGTGCATGCCGAACGCAGCCGGCATGCGGATCGACCAGTGGTCGGATTCACTTCCAGCTTCGAGCAGCAGAACGCGGTTGTCCGCATCCTCGGTCAGACGGTTTGCGAGCACACCGCCACCGGATCCCGCGCCGATGATGATGTAATCGTAATCCGCCATGGAACCTCACCTCTTCTGATCGCTCCACTCTGTGGAGAGCATGCCCTGAGCGTCACCCACATCGCGGATGTACTCGCGTGACGAATCCCGCCTCGGGCTCCAATCCCAGGGCACGCGCTTGCCCGTCGCAAGCGCCTTGTGCAGGAAATGCCGGCGCTTCTGGCTTTCGATCACAGCGTCCTTGAAAGCAGGCGGATCCCATTGCCGGAAAACCTCGGCATGGAGGTCCGCCTCGATCTCCCTGACGGACTCCAATCCCGCCAGATTGGTCAGCTCGTCCGGATCGGCCTCGAGGTCATACAGAACCGGCGGATCGCCCTCGCCGTAGAGGTACTTCCAACGTCCTCGCCGCACCATCAACAGGGGTGCCTGTGCGCCCTCCGCGCAGTACTCGCTGTAAACCACATCCGGCCAACCGTCCGTACTGCCGGCGGTGAGGCCAGTCATGCTCGCACCGTCAATCTCGCTCACCAGTTCGGGCATCTCGCCATCGCCGGCCCACTCCAGGAATGTCGGGAAAAGATCGAGGAGTGAGACGTTCTCCTTGATGCGGCGCGGCTGATACATGCCGGGCGCGTGCACGATCATGGGCACACGCACTGACCATTCGTGGAAACTCATTTTGAACCACATGCCACGTTCACCCAGCATGTCGCCATGGTCGGCCGACAGCACGATGATCGTGTTGTCCTTCTCTCCGATGGTCTCCAGCGTATCAAGCACACGTCCGATCCGGTCGTCGAGCCAGCTCATGACGGCGTAGTAGGCACGTCGCGCCCGGCGAATGTCGGCCGGACTGATCTCGTCCATGTGACGGCCGGTCGTGTAGTAGAGCCGCCAGCTGTGGGCATCGCGTTCGTCTAGCGGAATGTCGCCGACCCTGGGTTCATCGATCTCGTCGTCGCTGTAGATGTCCCAATGGCTGGGTGGCGCGAGGTATGGATCGTGCGGCGAGATAAAGCTGGTCGCGAGAAAAAACGACTTGCCGTCGCCTCGGTCGGCATGGTCATGCAGCCAGCGGCAAGCAGCCACCGTGACCTCTTCGTCGTAGTTCACATTCACACTGCGCCGCCAAGGGCCCGCATCCAGCACCGCGCGCATAGAGTGATACCAGGGCTCCCAGTAGGTCGGCCCCAGCGACCAGTCCGTCGTCCACGAGAAGTCCGAAGGATAGACGTCGGTCGTGACGCGATCCTCAAAACCGTGAAGCTGGTCGGCACCAACGAAATGCATCTTGCCGGACAGGCAGGTGTGATAGCCCATCGAACGCAGATAATGCGCGAAAGTCGGAACCTCCGAGGGGAACTCATTGGCATTGTCGTAGGCGCCGACCTTGCTGGGCATCTTGCCCGACATGAAGCTGAAGCGCGCCGGAGCGCAGATCGGGTAGTTGCAGTAGGCGTTCTCGAAAACCACGCCCTCTCCCGCCAACCGCTCGATGTTTGGCGTACGGCAGACCTGGCCGCCATAGGGCTTGAGCACCTGCGGCGCCATCTGGTCCATCATCAGGTAAAGGATATTCGGCTGTTTGGTTATGGGAGCCTCTACGAAACGTTCTTTCTTGACCCAATGTTGCGTGCCCGGACTAAACTGGCAAGAGACCTTTGCAAATCCAAATGATCTTGCCCGACAGCTTATGGGCTGCAAGCGCCGCACCTGCCGTCGGCGCCCCACCTCTGAAAGGCCGGAACGCCGCCGATGTGGTGGTCATCGGTGGCGGATTCACCGGCCTTTCCACAGCGCTTCACCTGGCGGAAGCAGGCAAGTCCGTCATCGTTTTGGAAGCCGGTGAACCGGGCTGGTGTGCCTCGGGCCGCAATGGTGGCCAGGTCAATCCGGGCTGGCGCATGCTGCCGTCGGAGATCACGGCCAAGTACGGACGCAACAGGGGGCCGGCTGTTCTCGACATGCTGAACAAAGCCTGCGATGCGGCCTTCGATGTAATCTCACGCCACGGCATCGACTGTGACGTGGAACGTCCCGGCTTTGTGCACGCGGGGTTCGATCCGTTGGGCAAGGCTTTCCTCGATGGCTGGATTCGCGAGTGGGGCGAACTGGGCCTGGCCGTCGAGCGATACGATCGCGCCGGACTGCAAGAATTCATCGGCACGGACTTCTACCACTTCGCCAAGCACGATCCCCGTGGCGGCCACCTACAGCCCCTCTCCTATGCCCGTGGTCTGGCACGTGCGGCGATCACTCAAGGAGCAACGATCCACGGTCACAGCCGCGTCGATGCGCTCCACCAAAAGGGTGGCGGCTGGCAGGTGGTGACGAAGGGAGGATCGGTCGACACTGAGCACATCGTGATCTGCACCAATGCCTACAGCGACAGACTATGGCCCAACCTGCGCAAATCGATCATCCCGATCTCCACGCAAGGTGGCCGCAACCTCGTGATGTTTCCCCAGAGAGCTGAGCGGTCCGTCCGTCAGATAGAACGACGCCATCAGTCGTCGGCCGTGGCGCCGCCTTCAGCCTTCCTGCGGGCGATAAAGCCGGTCAGTTCCTCGTGGATCGCCGGGTCCATGGCAGGCGCCTCATATTCGGCGAGAAGTTGCTTGTAGACATTGTGAGCGCGCTGCGTCGCATCCACGGCGCCATCCTGCTGCCAGGTCTCCCAGTTTCGCCAGTCCGACAGAATCGGCTCGTAGAAGGCGGTCTCGTATCGGTCCAGGGTATGTTGCGTGCCGAAAAAGTGGCCACCGGGACCGACATCGCGCATCGCCTCAATGCCCAGCTCGGGCTCCGAAAAGTCCACGGGTTCGAGGGACTTCATCAGAGTCTGCACCATTTCAAGGTCGATCACGATCTTTTCGAACGACCCGCGCAGGCCTCCTTCAAGCCAGCCAAAGCTGTGCATAATCATGTTGGTGTGCCCCATCACAGTCGCCCACAGCGACATTGCCCCTTCATAGGTCGACTGGGCGTCGGGCCAGTTCGACGCGTTCACGTTCGACGAGCGGTACGGCAAGCTGTAGCGCCGCGCCATCTGACCGCCCAGCAACACCGCCTTCACATACTCAGGTGTACCGAAGGCCGGCGCGCCCGACTTCATGTCGACATTGCTTGTGAACCCGCCATAAACCACCGGCGTGCCGGAGTTGACCGTCTGACAGAGCGCAATGCCGGCCAGAGCCTCGGCGTTCTGCTGGGTCAGAGCGCCGGCGATAGAGACCGGAGCCATCGCACCGGCCAGCGTGAACGGCGTGACCACCACCACCTGATTGCGGCGCGACATCTCAATCATGCCCAGAAGCATCGGGATATCGAGCTGAAGCGGTGAGTTGCAGTTCACCACCGTCCACAGGCTCGGCTCGCGCAGCAGGGTCTCATCGTCAATACCCCGCGCGATACGAACCATCTCAATCGCATCCAGGATTTTCCGGCGGCCGAGCGAGTAGCCGAAGGCAATCTTGTCGGTGATCAGCAGCTGCTCGCCGACGATATCGAGATAACGGATGTTGGGCTCGACATCGATCGGCTCCAGCATCGGCGTGCAGCCGTGAACGGCATTGATCACCTGCGCCAGACGCAGCAGGTCGCGGTAGTCCTTCAGATTGCCCGAGCGGCGCCCGCCTTCGATGTCTGAAATGTTGGGATTGCCGGCCACCGGCAGAAAGTTGATGTGATTGCCACCGAAGACACGGCTGCGTTCGGGGTTGCGCGCATGCAGGGTCCATTCCGACGGGGCCTTGTCGACGGCTTCCTCGATGAAACCACGGTCGAACCGGACACGTTCCTCCCCATCGGTCACCGCAACACCGGCGTCCTTCAGGATGTCGCGGGCCTCCGGTAGCAGGATGTTGATCCCAATGTCTTCAAGAACACGCAGGGACGCGTCATGAACGGCTTCGACCTCATCGGCGCCAGCAATCTCGATTGGAGGCAGGCGGTTGCGAACCACGGTCCAGGGTAACTGCGGCACCTTGCGTCCCGCCCCCTGACTGCGCCGTTTTCCGGCCGCCTGTCTGTTCGCACGTCTGGCCATCACTCCAGCCCTTCTTGTCGCCCTCAGCACCCATCATGCTGGACAAACGTCGACCAGGCCAATCGATGGTTCCGGACAAGTTCATTCAGCATACTTATGAACTGGAGAACCTTCTGCTAAGCCATGACGCCAGGTTGCGGCCCACGAACGCCGTCGCATGATCGGGCGGAACATCTGTCGCCAGAACCACGCCCCAACGGCAACCCAGCCCTTCTGCAGTGAGAGGGCGAGACACCAGCGCAGCGTTGCGTTTACACACTGGTCGGGCCGCCCAACCGGTCACCATAGCCAGACCTGCGCCAACGGCGACTAGAGCCGCCATCGCATCCATCGATGCCGTCCGTATGTAGGAGGTCGGCATGGCCTGCCCGTCGCGAAACAGCAACTAATGATCCAGCCCGCCTTCGAGCACGGTGGAATAGGTCACATAGGGATGTTCGGAGAAGTCAGCCGTCTCCAGGAAGTCACGCGCCGCCATCGCACTGCTTGCGGGCACGAGCGCCACCAGCCTGTCGTCAAAGGCCGGCATCACCTGAAACCCACGGCTGCGTGGCAAGCACGGGCTCAGAACGAGATCGCCAACTTCGGTCGCTCCAAAGAAAGACGCCGGCGGAGAACTCCGCCGGCGTCAATCCTGAACAGGGCGTCTGGTTTACGCCTGTCAATCGTCGACCCAGATCTCCTCATAAGGCCAACCTGCACCGCCTGCGAATGCAGAGCTCCCATGGTAATCCTGAACACGCGCTGACGTTGCTTCAATGTAGTTGGTGAAGAACGGCTGGAATAGACCGCCATCATCATGAAGAAGCGTGCAAGCTTCGTGGTAAATTTCCAGACGCTTGTCCGGATCGGTTTCCAGGCGCCCCATTACAAGCAACTCATCGAAGCGCTCGTTGCACCAGAAAGTCTCGTTCCAGGATCCTCCGCATTGATGCGCGATGGTGAGGATCAGGTCAGCTGTTGGCCGTGAGTTCCATCCTGTCGCGCAGAACGGAACCTGCATCCATGTGTGGCTCCAATAACCGTCATCCGGCACACGATTGATATCAATATTAATGCCCGCTTCGCGCGCCTGTTCCTGCAGAATCATGCTGCAATCGATGGCGTTAGGGTTGGCAGCGTTTGAAACCGCGATCTCAACAGAGCTCAGGCCCGTCTTGTCCCAGTGCCACTTCGCCTTATCAGGGTCGTAGTCATGCTGCGGTATATCCCAGCTATAGGTAGGCAAACCAGGATTGACTGGGAAATCGTTGCCCACAATGCCATGTCCTTGCAGCACGTTATCAACCAAGTACTGACGGTCAACACTGTGCTTCATAGCAAGGCGCAGATTAAGATCGTTTGTCGGAGCACGATCGACAGCCATGATCCATGCAAACCAAGAACCCGACGGAGTAGAAATTACGTTGGCATTGGGATCCTGGTCGAGAAGACCTGCGACACGCGGTTCAACATTGATGTCAATATCAATGTCGCCGGTACGGAGCGCACTCGCGCGTGCGGCGTTGTCCGGGATACCACGCGTGATGAACGTGTTGACGTGGCCAACACCCGTTTTCCAGTAGTTGTCGAACTTCTCGGTCACTGATTCGCGACCCGGATTGAAGTCTGTCACCTTGTAGGGGCCGGTGCCGTTAACTGGATCGCCATCTTTCCAACCTTCAGCGACGATCGACGTATGGTAATCGTGAGCCAGAATCGTTGGAAAATCCGCATTACCCGAATCAAGAGTTATTTTGAGTACGTGCGGTCCATCTGCCTTCATCTCAACAATTGGCTGCAGGACAGGCTTTGACGGCGATTCTGAACCTTCTTTGATGTGCTCATTAATAGAATAAATCACATCATCGACCGTGAAAGGTTTTCCGTCATGAAATTCGACGCCTTCACGCAGTTTAAATGTCCATTCACTAGCACCGTTTGTGCCTTCCCATTCCGTGGCGAGATTAGGCACGACATTCATGTCGCGGTCTAGATTAGTGAGCCGGTTATAAACCTGATACGCGCGTTGAATATCGCTGGAATTAGTCATCTTCGTCGGATCGAAGGTTTCCTCAGCGCCCGAATATTCACTACCAACCGTGACCTCGCCGCCTTTTACCGGTTCCTGTGCCACACCAGCATTGGCCAAAAGTCCGCCTATCGCTGTTGTTGCAACACCGAGCGCACTAGCACGGCCCATAAATTCACGTCGGTTCATCCGGCCAGCCTTAACCTGATCGATCATCCAATCGAGTTGTTGTTTGCTCATATCAACTAGTCTCCCGTCTGTGGTTCGGCCCGCCTGCGTGCGGACATCTGGGTAAAAGTTTAGCGATTTTTTCCCGGAACAAAACGATTTCGTGGCAGTTCACGGACCCTTTACAAATGAGCAATCTCAGCTAACGAAGAAGATAAAGCTGGCCCAGAGCAACCTTGTCGATGGGTTCGCACCACGCCTTGTCTCCGTCAATGAATACATCGAAACTCTCGGGATTCACCTGAATTTCCGGCAGCGCGGTGTTGTGCAGCATATCGGCCTTGGTGAGGCTGCGCGTGGATCCGATGGCCGTGAGCGGCTTGGCGAGTCCGAGACGGTCGCCGAGCCCGGCGTCGACAGCACTGCCATGGACGAAGGTGGTGGAGATGGCGGCCGGCGTGGCCCCCATGGCGCCAAACGCCGCCCGTTCGCGGACGGGATCGGCTGCACCGATGCTGGCCGCACCATCTCCCAGAGCAGCCCAGGCGGTGAAACCGCCCTTCAGCACGGTCTGTGGTTTCAGGCCGAAGAAGGCCGGCTTCCAGAGCACGATGTCGGCCACCTTGCCGGGCTCCAGGCTGCCAACCTCGTGGTCGATGCCGAACACGCGCGCTGCGTTGATCGTGTACTTGGCGAGGTAGCGCTTGATGCGTTCGTTGTCGGCACCGTCAATGCTCTCGCTCTCCAGCGGACCACGCTGGTCCTTCATCTTGCTGGCGAGCTGCCAGCAACGCGCAACGACCTCGTTGATACGTCCCATGCCCATGCTGTCGGAGCCGAACATAGAAATCGCACCGAGGTCATGGAGGATGTCTTCAGCGGCGATGGTCTGGGCGCGAATGCGGCTTTCGGCAAAGGTCACATCCTCCGGTATGTCCGGCAGGAGGTGATGGATCGTCATCGTCATGTCGAGGTGTTCGTCGAAGGTGTTGACGGTGAACGGATTGGTCGGATTGGTCGAGGACGGCAGACAGTTCGCTTCGCCGTTGCAGCGGATGATGTCGGGCGCATGGCCGCCGCCGGCACCTTCTGTGTGATACATGTGAATCGTGCGCCCACCGATGGCCGCCATCGTGGTCTCGTAGAAGCCGGCCTCGTTGAGCGTGTCGGTGTGGATCTGGACCTGGAAGTCCATCTCGTCGGCGACTTTGAGGCAATTGTCGATCACCGCCGGCGAGGCACTGTAGTCCTCGTGAATCTTCACGCCCATGATACCCGAGGCCAGATGCTCCCGGATGCTCTCGGGGTCATGTGTGCTGCCACGGCCCAGAAATCCGAAGTTAATGGGCATGCCTTCGACGGCACGCAGCATGTTGGCTGCGGTCCAGCCCCCGCCGACATCGACGCTGAACAGCGGGCCATGGCCGCCACCCATCAGGGTTGTCAGGCCGGTCGACAGGGCGTGGTCGACCAGATCCGGTGTCTTGAAATGCACGTGGACATCAATCCCGCCCGGCGTCGCAATCAGCTTTTCGCCGTGAGCAACCAGTGTTGACGGGCCGCAGACAAGGTCGGGGTGGACGCCATCCATCACGTCAGGGTTGCCCGCCTTGCCGATCCCGACAATGCGGCCTTCGCGGATACCGAGATCACCCTTCACGATGCCCAGAACGGGATCGATAACAAGCACGTTGTGAATCACGAGGTCGAGGGCGCCATCGGCGTGACGGGTTGTCGCGCGCATACCCATGCCGTCGCGGTAGCTCTTGCCGCCGCCCGTGGTGAGTTCCTCGCCCGGAACGGCGTGGTCGTGTTCCACCTCAGCCAAGAGGCTGGTGTTGCCCAGGCGGACACGGTCGCCCTTGGTCGGCCCGAAGGTGGCGGCATAGGCCGCGCGGGTCATCTCGACCATATCATGCCCCCCGAAAGCCGCGTTCGCGGGCGCGTTTCAGAGCCCGTTCCCGAACGTCGGGATCGTGAACCGAACCCTCGGTGAGGCCCTGGAAGCCCGAGACTTCGCCTGCACCGCCGATCGGAATCAGCGAGACCTCGCAACTCTCCCCCGGTTCGAAACGACGGGATGAGCCGGCGGGTACATCCAGCCGCTTGCCAAAGGCCGCGGCGCGGTCAAACTCCAGGGCCGCATTGATTTCAAAGAAATGATGGTGACTGCCGATCTGAACCGGCCGGTCCCCGGAGTTGAGCACCGAAAGCGTGGTGGTCTCGCGGCCACAGTTGAGCTCAATCGCCTCATCGGGCGTGATGACCTCACCGGCGCGGGCGTCGTGACTGTCATCGACCGGTTGAGTCCCGGGCCGTATCGGATCATGCACCGTGATCAGCTTTGCACCGTCCGGAAACAGACCTTCGACCTGGACGATGGGCAACAGGCGGCGCACGCCCGGCAGAACATCATCGGTGGTCAGCAGCGTGGCGCCCCAACCCATCAGATCGGCGACCGTGCGCCCTTCCCGGGCGCCCTCCAGCAATGCATCTGCTATCAACGCATGTGCTTCGGGGTGGTTGAGTTGCAGGCCCTTGTCCTTCCGGCGCCGTGCCATCTCGGCGGCGACGAAGATGGTCAATCGTTCCATCTCTGTCGGGGTCAGCATCATGGGTGAATTCCAGACATACAATTCGGGCGTCGGGGCACTGCAGAGATCATAGCGGATTCCGTCGCGATGCAAGTGCAGCAACTCAGGCTCACGTGTGACAGAGAGTGCCCGGCAGGCCACAATGACATCACACGACGGAACTTGAGTGAAGACCAGATGCGCCGCCCCCACGCCAATCATCATCTTGCGGGAAACTTCGCCCCTGTTCACGACGAACTCGACGAAACAGGCCTCTTGATCGAAGGAACGCTTCCCACCGGACTCTCCGGCGTCTGCATGCGCAACGGACCCAACCCGTACTTCGAACCCCTTTCTTACAACTACCCCTTCGACGGCGACGGAATGATAAATGCCGTCTCGCTGCGGAATGGTGAAGCGTCATACCGCAATCGTTTTGTCATGACGGGATCGCTCAAGTCCGAGCTGGGCGTGGGACATGCACTCTACGGCAGCATCATTGATCCCAGACCCATGATCCGACTGTCCTGGGCCCCGGTGACACGCCCGACCCGTTCCGGGCGGGCTGCTTCATCAATGTGATCTGCCATGCCGGGATCTTCCTTACCCTCGATGGAGCTGCACCGTCCTACCAAATCACTGGCACGCTCGAAACGATCGGTCGCTGGAACGCTGGTGGCAACGAACCTGTTCCGGCCAACGCCCATGTCTGGCACGATCCCGCTAGAGGCGAGCTTTGTACGTTGTCCTACGATGTCGAGCAACAGCCCTACGTGATGCTTCGTCTGATCGATGCAGCAGGCCGGATCAAGCGAACGGTTCCCATCGAACTCCCCGGCCTGCCGACCATGATGCATGACTTCATGGTCACCGAACACAACGTTGCTCTTTGCCACGGACCGGTCGACTTCAACTGGGAAGCCGCGATGCAAGGGCAATCGCCGTTGCGGTGGTCCGATAACGAGCGGGGCTCTCGGTACGGCGTGATGCCCAAGGACGGGGATGCGGTAGACATCGCCTGGCACGAAACCGAACCGTCCTTCGTGTTCCACTTCGTCAACGCCTTCGAACAGCGCGACAAGGTGGTCTTCGATGGCACCCATCACGCTTGGCTCGATTTTGGCGGAACAAGCGACGAACCCACTCCGCCACCGGGGCTGTTGCACACAGAGATCGATCTCGAGACCAGCAGAATCGACGGCCACCGCTGGAACGACAAAGTCTGTGAATTTCCTCGTTTTGATGAACGGCACGACGGCTTGGCCACACGCTACATGTACAGCCCCACCACGGTGGACGAGGCCACTGGCTTCAACGGCATGATGCGTGTCGATGCTCAAAACGGCGAGACTTCGACCTATGGATTTGGAACATATGACTCGGTCGGAGAGCCGGTTTTCGCACCTGATCCATCAAGCAATGCCGAAGATGACGGCTGGGTCATGGCCTTTGTCTATGATGATGCCAGCGACAACAGCCACCTTGTGCTGTGGGATGCCGGGGCCATCGAGGATGGACCAACCTGCCGGATCCTGATGCCAAGGCGCATCCCTGAAGGGCTCCATGTAAACTGGATGCCTGATCCCTAGGCTCTAAGGCTTGGCCCTTCTCATCACGCGATCGCGCGATACCGATCAGAGGCCTCAACCAGGGCAGCAGTGATCCCAGGCTCGCTCACGGCGTGGCCGGCATCAGGCACCATGATGTAGGTGGCTTCGGGCCAGGCACGGGCCAGGGCATCAGCCGTCCAGGGCGGGCAGATCACGTCGTAACGGCCCTGGACGATGGTCGCCGGGATGTCACGGATGCGATCCATGTTGTTGAGAAGCTGATCGGGTTCCAGCCAGCAGGAATTCCGGAAGTAGTGGCATTCGAGTCTGGCAAGCGCGAGGGCGTTGTCTGTGCTGGCGAAGTCATCGGTAGCAGCGGGCTCAGGGATCAGGCTGACGCAGGACCCTTCGTAACGTGCCCAGGCCTGTGCGGCCGGCGAATGGATGGCAGGGTCGGGATCGTCGAGCCGTGTTCCATAGGCCGTGAGCAAATCGCCCCGTTCGAATTCGGGGATGGCCGCATGGAAGGCGCGTTCGGCCTCCGGGAAGAACGTTCCCATGCCATGGAGGAACCAATCGATCTCCGCAGCGGTGCACAGAAAGATGCCGCGCAACCCGAGAGAGAGGCAGCGGTCGGGATGCGTTTGTGCATAGGCGAGCGACAGGGTCGAACCCCAGGATCCGCCACACACATGCCACCTTTCGATCCCAAGATGCTCCCGAAGACGCTCCATGTCGGCCACCAGGTGCCAGGTCGTGTTGTCGGTGAGATCCGCGACCGGTGTGGAGCGACCTACCCCACGCTGCTCGAAGAGGATGATCCGGTAATGCTCGGGATCAAACAGGCGACGGTTGCGCGGCGACGTGCCGGCACCGGGGCCACCATGAAGATAGACCGCGGGAACACCGTCGGGATTGCCCGATTGTTCGACATACATCACGTGTGGGTGCTCCAGCGGGAGCTGTTCTACACGGAAAGGGTCTATGGCGCCGTAGGGTTGAGTGCGGTTCATGAGTGTCATCCAGGTAAAACGATTACGACCCAGCCTAAACCGGCTTGCAAGCCACAAACCTTCCCTAGCAACTGGAGCGCCCGATGACGAGGCTCGATCAGCAGACACGCCGCCATGCCATTCATGTCGTCATCGCCCTTGCGGTGGGCACATTGATGATTGCCGGCCTGGCGTCCGAAATGAAGGAACGCAAAGCCTACAACGACTACCTGCGGAAGCTGGACCTGAGGATCGAGCGGGCTGATCTGGAGCCCAGGCCCGTGATCGAGCGTGCGGTCTCGTCGTACTCGCGCCTTCCGCTATGACGTTGGGGCGTGCGCCGCAGCCGCCTTGTCGATGCCTTTGAGGTCGTGGGCAAAGACTTGGTTGAACCGCGCAAGCTGGTGTTCACCCGCAACCGTGGCCTCGAAACGGGGCTCATCACCGGGTGGCAGGCCGAGATCACGCGGGTCGATGACGGTGTGGTAGGCGGGGTCATAGAACACCGCCATGGAGAACCGCTCCTTGCCTGAGCTGTTAACGACACGATGCAGCGTCGAGGCAAAACGGCCGTTTGACCAGCGAGCCAGAAGATCGCCGACATTCACAAGCAGAGTTCCCTCTACAGGCGGAACGGCGAGCCACTCGCCATCCCGGCTCCGCACCTGCAGGCCACCCAGATCGTCCTGACATACCATGGTGAGACATCCAAAGTCGGTATGGGCCGAGACCCCGAACTGTTCTTCGCCCATATCCGCCGGCTGCGGTGGGTAATAGATCAGTTGGCCGCGCGCCATCGGCTTCTCGAAACACGAGGCCAGCGCGTCAGGCTTCAGCCCCAGCCCAACACAGACCGCCCGCAAGAGTGCTGCACCTGTCCTGCAGCCCGCCGCATAGAAACCGTCGTAGATCGCAGATCGCATCGTAGGTGAACTCTGTGGCCACTGATTCGGACCTCGAAAGGGTGTACCTGCTTGAACCTCTGGATCATCGGGGCCGAGTTCCAGGCCCCAGCTGAACAGTTCCTTGAGATCGGTCCGGGTCGCGCCGGTCATCAGGGCTTCGCCGATCCCCATCCAGCCGCGGTTGATGTCGTTGGTCGCGATGGCGCGCTTGGCCTCGACAGACCCGAGAAAGAAGGCACGCGAGGCGGCGAACGCCTGCTCCCTGATCTCGGTCGTCACGGCATGATTGCGGATGTAGTAGAAGCCCAGCCCCTGTGACGCGCCCATGATCGCCTCAGCGGTCGACTCCAGCGCACCGGGCTGTTCCGCCATCAGCGGGCCGACATCGATGATCGGGATCTCTTCGGCCGTGACCGGCCGGGCCTTTGCATAGGGCATCGTTCACCACGGGTCAGATGGTCCATCTTCCAGCATTCGGCGCAAAAGAAAAGGCCGCCCGGCAAGCGGGCGGCCTCTGAAACAACACTCAGAGGGTTTCTTACGAACCGGCCCCGAGCCAACCGCGCCAACGATCTTCGTTATCGTCGAGCCACTGCTGAGCGGCATCTTCCGGCTCCATGCCGTCGATGTCGGCCAGCTTCGACATCACGGCGATGTCGAGGTTGGAGAAGTTGATGTTCTGCGTAATTTCATACGCACCCGGCCACTGCTCCGGGAAGCCTTCCCAGACACCGATCTTGAGGTAACCGCCCTTGGGGTTGCCGCAGTCATAGGTGGCGTCGGGGTTCATGCCCCATGAGGGATCGTCCAGGCAGCCTTCGCCGTACTCCGGGAACTCAATGAACTTGCCGTCGTACACGGCTTCAATGAAGTTCGGGGTCCAGTTGAAGAGCACAATCGGCTCACCACGCGACTGCGCGGCATCGAGTTCGGCCCACAGTGCGGCAGCCGAGCCGGCATTCACGACCTCGAAGTTCATGCCGAGACCATCGACACGTTCCTGGTCATGCTTCAGCCAGTCGACGGGACCGGCAAGGAAACGGCCCCTGGGCTCGGTCTCCGGCGTCGAGAACATCTCGGCACAGGCGTTGAGCGCTTCCCAGTCGGGCAGGCCCGGGCAGGCCTCTTCGACATAGGCCGGATACCACCACTCTTCACGGGTCTTGGCATCGTGGGTGACCGCATCGATGACACAGCCCTCGTCGACGACCTTCTCGAAGGCCACGCCGAACGCGCCCTGCCATACCTCATGCACGATGTCCATATCGCCTTCACACATGGAGGTGTAGACGACCTGGCTGTCGGCCGGGATGTACTCAACCTCGTAGCCGGCCTCTTCGTAGATCGCACCGACGATGTAGGCGCCAACGATCTGGCTGGACCAGTTGTGAATCGGAATCTTGATAGGTTCGTCGCTGTCCGCAGAGGCGGCTCCCGACGACAAAATCAATGCCACGGCGGCGGCCGCGACTCCTTTCATGATACGCATCTGTGTCGTCTCCCTTGATAGTGTTGCGCGTGAAGCCCCTTCCTGGCAGGTTCTGCCAGGCTGTTGCCGTAGGTGACTCGTTTATTAGTCACAATTACTATGGCAACTGTACCATATTGCATTCATTTCCCGCTCATGCAACTAAGAATCGTTCCGCAGTAGTGGAGCATGGGGGCCGGGCATGGTCTCCTGAACCCGCACAAGGGCCACAAGGCCGGGGGGCACCGTGACGGAGGCGAAGATCGCGTGCCGTGGAGTGTGGAAGCTCTACGGCTATCATCCCAAGCAGTTTCTGCAGGAGCACGGCGGAAATCCCGACCCGGAACTGTTGAAGTCCAACGGTTACATCTCGGCCGTGCGCGACGCGTCGTTCGATGTTCACGAGGGTGAAATCCTGGTGGTGATGGGTTTGAGCGGGTCGGGCAAATCGACCCTTATCCGGTGCCTGTCACGACTTATCGATCCCACGGCAGGCGAAATCTCGATCGATGGCCAGGACCTCGCCAAGGCGAGCGAATCGGACATGATCGAATTGCGTCGTCACAAGATGGGTATGGTGTTCCAGCACTTTGCCCTGCTGCCGCACCGGACCGTACTCGAAAACGTGGCCTTCCCGCTGGAGGTTCAGGGCATCGATAAGCAGACCCGGCGCCAGCGGGCAGCGGAGATCATCGACCTCGTGGGTCTAAATGGACGTGAGCGGTACTATCCGCGCGAGCTGTCCGGCGGTCAGCAGCAGCGTGTCGGCATCGCGCGCAGCCTGGCGGTAGAGCCCGACATCTGGTTCCTCGA
>CEUQ01189663.1_pt1 | contig 19414 bp, 17 predicted proteins | sample 361491 | NCBI WGS metagenome assembly CEUQ01 (sample SAMEA2622796, study PRJEB7988) | marine metagenome | biome: marine biome (ENVO:00000447); feature: marine epipelagic mixed layer (ENVO:xxxxxxxxx); material: "saline water (ENVO:00002010), including plankton (ENVO:xxxxxxxx)" | depth 120 m | reverse complement strand
GGAACTTGCTTCAGAGGGTGGACTTCCTGAACTTCGCGACAAATGTGAGAAGACTCGCAAACGAGAACTTGAAGCAAAAGTAGAGACGGCTCGACTGGAATCCGATCTCGCTACTCTTAAAGATCAGGTCGGCGAACTCGAAACCCGGCTCTACGGTGGATCGATTACCAACGTCCGAGAGCTTACTGCTATCGAAACCGAACACTCCACTACTCGACGTAATCTTGCGCAAGTCGAAGAGTCCATCGCTCCTGCGGAAGTTGCCGCTGAACATGCCAGGCAGCAGTACGAAGATCTCAGCAAGGAGCTCGAAGAGCGAGAGAAGAGTTGGGAGACACGGAAGGTTGAGCTTCGTCTGGAAATGGCCAAACGAGGAACCGTATTCAACGAAATGCTGAAGGCTCGAAACCTAGAAGCGGCTCAAATTCCAGAAGAGGATCTGGCGCGCTACACACGCTTGTTCCGATCTAATCGCGGGGTCGCAGTTGTTCGAGTCGACAGAGGTGTTTGCCAGGGATGCGCAGTTCGACTCCCGGTCGGAGAATTGACCCGTCTTCGTGCCGCAGACGGTCCTATCCCCTGCAGTTGTGGCAGGGCGCTACTGACAGAGTAATAGTTGCGAGCTGTCGGATTCCATAGTAGACCCGCCCAAAGCACAAACGCGTCCCTTGACACACAAAGCAGTGGGGGCGCTTTTGATTTAAGCGACCGTCTCACACCTAGAGCCGAGATTGAGCTTTACTGTCAACGTAACTCTCACCAGCTAATCAACTGGTACGAACCGGCTGAAGATGAGGCGCCGAACGATTTCGATGCGCGGCACGATCGTTACAGGCAAATGATCGCCTCGTTCACCGGTGCCAACGCCCGTTTGGCACTAGTTCTGGTCCCTGACGCATCGCACCTTGCAGAGGATCTCGAAACCCTCGTCGAGAGATTGCTGGAACTGGATCATCTGGGCACAGAAGTAAGATGTACGGATCCCGACTTGCCCGACGCATTGCAAAGTGGCGAGCGACTTCTTGGAATCGGAGGCAAGTCACCTCAAAGGCAGGCTCGGATACGTAACTCCATCGCTGCGAAAGCATCTCGCGGTGAGGTGCTTGGTCGGACACCTTACGGCTACGCGGCTGGTCCTGATGGACTGTTGAAACCGGTGGAAGACGAATCGGTAATCGTCAAAGAAATTTTCGAAACATACGCCGGTCCATGGCACGGAGAGGATTCAAAACCCCTCGGTGGTCCGGGACTCCGAGCAATAGCTCGAACTTTGAACGATAGGGGACTGAGGACTCGCACGGGCAGACCCTGGTCACCTCTGGCAATTGCAGGAATACTGAAAAACCGGACGTATCTAGGGACCTACACTCGCTACGGTGTTCGTATAGCCGGTAGTCACGAACCTCTTGTGAGACGAGAAATTTTCAATCGAGCGGATGCCGTTACAAAATCTCGATCTCCAAGACGACGGAAGGCTTCTGAACCGCCGTACATATTTGGTGGTATTGCTCGGTGCAACCTATGTGGGCGGGGGCTAGCAGGTCTCACTAGGCGAAGGGAATGGAAGCGCACTAACGGAACTTCCACTTCGAAGTCATATAGATATTACGAATGCCCATCGCGAGACGCCCTTCGTGAGCGTGGGGATGACGGGACACCGCGCCACTCTGCATGGCACGCAGGCGAACTAGATGAAGCCGTTCGCGAGCAAGTTAGACGGTGGGGCGTCCGCGTCAAGAAGAAGCTTCGACCCATCACGGGCGATTCTCTAGCGGACGTTGTGGCCGAAGCCGAACGTCAATTCAACAGGGCGTTACGGATGGTCGCTTCGGCGTATGGAACTCTCGGAGACCTGGAGAAGCCGCTTCAAGAATTAAATCGAGCACGGGAATCTGTGGCACAAGCAGGCGATAGTTCGGTCAGAAAAGTTGATATTACTGAGCTCGATCGACTAATAGCCGATCTCTTAGGTGAACAGGTCGAACCTGCAAGACGGGCGGCCAATGCACTGATCGAGCGCGTGGTTGCGGATGAAGACAATTTCGAAGTAATTCCACGTACTTAACGTCTCGCTCGTCTCTGTATCCACAATAAACATCGCTGAATAGAAGTAATCATATTACTATTAGTAAGTAATGTTGGTTATCACCTAGTTTTCGTTCGGAGAAAATCATGCCTGCCGTAGTGGTCGAGAACATTCTTGCTCTTGACCGAAATTCCCGTCCTGCCGAAGTGAGCAAATCATGCCCTGTGATGACGATCACAACTGCACCATCCGGATTTGAAGGCGAAGGCTTCCCAGTTCGACGAGGCTTTGCCGGAATTCTGTAAAAGTACCTCGATCCGTTCATCATGATGGATCAAATGGGCGAAGTTGAATATCGGGCCTTTTAAGGGAAAGGAACACCCTGGCACCCACATCGTGGTTTTGAAACTGTCACCTACATGATCGACGGGGTGATGAAACATCGCGATTCGGAAGGCGGCGACGGTGTCATTACCGATGGCGACACGCAGTGGATGACGGCAGGTGCAGGAATTCTTCACATCGAAGCTCCAACAGAGGAGATCGTAATTAGCGGTGGAACTGTTCATGGAACCCAGTTGTGGGTGAACCTGCCGCGCGAGAAGAAGTGGGCTCCACCGAGGTACCAGAACATTTCTCGCAAGAATCTTTCGCTGTTAAGTTCGCATGACGGCGGAGCGTTTGTTCGGGTAATTGCAGGAGGACTCGCCGGACATGTAGGTCCCGGCATCACCTACTCACCAATAACTTATCTCCACGCAACAGTGAGCCCAGGCGCACAACTCGAACTTTCGTGGAACTCGGATTACAACGCGCTCGCTTACGTACTTTCAGGAAACGGTACGGTCGGACCCAATCGAAACGCCATTCACATGGGACAGGCGGCGTTATTTGGTCAGGGTGACTCGATAATGGTCACTGCCGATGAAGAGCAAGACAGTACGTCATCAGAGCTGGAGATACTGCTTATTCGCGGACAACCAATTCGCGAACCCTTTGCCTGGTACGGTCCGTTCGTGATGAACACTGAGGAAGAGCTGCAGCAAGCGTTCGCCGACTATCACTCTGGAAAGTTGGGAGTAATTCCACCGGATGTGATTCCTCACTCAAATGTTGGTGAAGACGCTCAAGCGTAGGCAGATAACGAGTTTTAGTTCCGATCGGTCCGCTCTTTCCAAGGTATTTACCGGTAACCTAGTAAATGTCGCGAGGAGGATGGACGGTCGCTGCTGCGCTAGGCGCAGGAGAGGAAAGTCCGAGCACCTCATGAATCAGAGTGCCTGCTAACGGCAGGGCGGGGCGACCCGACAGAAAGTGCCACAGAAAACATACCGCCCGATTAGCGAATAGCTTATTGAGGTAAGGGTGAAAAGGTGCGGTAAGAGCGCACCGCTCGGATGGTGACATGCGAGGCAAGGTAAACCTCACTCGGTGCAAGACCAAATAGGGAAGCGGTGACCGGATTCGGGTAGCTTCCGGGTTGGTTGCTTGAGCCTGCGGGTAACTTTGGGCCTAGATGGATGGCCGTCGCTGGCTTCGGCACGTTCGAAGCGAGTACAGGACTCGGCTTATAGTCCGCCTCGCGGCGAGACTCTTACGAGAATAGCCCCCGGCAAAACCGGGGGCTATTGTTTTTATGTTTTGTCGTAGTCAGGATCGAGTGTTCACCAGATCAGTCGATTAAATCGTCCACTCTACGTTGAGGGTCTCGGCCATCTTTTTGAAGTAGTCGACTGTGTGGCGAGGAAGAGGAACGCCTTCTTTCTGGCGTTTTTCGACGTACTTGGCGTCAGGGTAGCCGGGATACATCACATCGCCTTCAGCGTGCGGTGACGGCTCCTGAGCGAGGTAGTTTCGAAGCATTTCGTCCATGTCCGACTTGAACTCTTCGGCAGGGCGGAATCCGTCAACTCGGGTTGCCTGGAAGTAGTGACAGAATCGTCCACCTTTTGGCGCATCAGGCAACATACCGGTGAGCGGTTCGCCCGGCAGCATGCCGCTCAAAACATCCGCCATGATCCCTATGCCCGTACCCTTGTGTGCCCCGGTGTCGTATTTACCTCCCAGCGGCGGTTGTCCAATTGCTTCGTCGCGTCGACTTATTTCGGTGATCGGTTCTCCATCGGCGTTCTGCGCCCAACCCTCAGGAATATCGACCCCAAAAGCTTGCGCAATCGACACCTTACCGTAGGAGGTCATTGACGAAGCCATATCGATCACGAACGGTGGCTCTTCTCCAGCCGGGGCAGCGAAAGCCATTGGGTTGGTTCCCATCCATGGGTAACGGGCGTTTATTGGAATGATTACACCGAGTCCACCCGACGACATTGAGTAGCCGATCATGTCGTGCTTCAGCGCCATTCGAGCGTAAAAACCGGCAGCTCCGTAGTGCGACGAATTTTTAACTGCTACCGACGCCATTCCCGACTTTTCGGCCTTTTCGATTGCCAGTTCCATCGCCTTAACACTGGCGATCATACCCATTCCCTGGTCGGCGTCGATCACAGCGGTTCCTGGCGTTTCGTAGGTCACGTGAACATTCGGTTGAGCCTTGATATAACCGTTCATTAGACCCGTCAGATAGTGAAGGTCGAGGTTGTAGCAAACACCGTGAGTGTCGATACCGTTCATGTCGGCGTCGACAAGTACTTCAGCGCACAGTTTCGCCTCGTGGTTACGCATCCCGGCCGCGATGAACAGGCTCGCTACGAACTCGGTAAGTGGCTCTTGGTGAACATAAGTTGGGTCAGGTACGTGTTTTAGCTTTTCGAGAACCATTTGTCAGTGAGTGCTTTCTCTTGGAGTGTGATTGCTATGGCGAATGTGTTTTCGTGGAGACGAATACTACCGCGCCAACTTCCCAAAGAACGAGCAATCAACGAACGATTACCCGAACAACGGGTTCGAACCGCCGAATGAATCAATTGCCGTGCCGGTGACTGCCGAACTGGCATCTGACGCGAGAAACAGCGCCACTTCGGCGATTTCTGTGGGATCCATAAGACTCGGGTTATCAGCTTTACCGCTCGTGTTGAACGCAGCCCGGTAACCCTCTGTATCAGTGCCTCCGGGGCAAATGGCGTTAACGTTGATGCCGTTGTCGTAAACCTCTGCTGCTAAAGACTCGGTGAAGCTAATTAGCCCTGATTTGGTTACTCGATACGCGCTTCGACCGGCTCCGCCTTTTCGACCGCCAATCGAAGAGATATTGATGATCTTTCCGTAGTTACGCTCGATCATCTCTGGAAGAAGTTTCTGAGTGAGCAAGAAAGCTCCTGTAAGGTTGACATTTAGGACGTCCCGCCAAAGAGCCGGATTAAGTTCAGTGACGGGGATCCTTGGGTGAATGATCGCCGCGTTGTTAACCAGGATGTCGACACCGCCGTATTCCTCGATTGCCCGGTCTGCTAGCGCGGATATGTCGGCTTCAACACCTAGATCGGCGAGCACTCCGAGCGCGTTCCCGCCGCTTCCAGTGATGGTCGAAACTACGCCGTCGATTTCATCTCTGGTGCGCGCCGTTGCCACAACGTTCGCACCAGCTGATCCAAACTCAATTGCGATTGCCTTGCCAATTCCTTTTGAAGCGCCGGTTACGAGCGCGGTTTTTCCTTGGAGTGAAGTCATGAACCGGATCATAGCCGGTTGAATCGGTAACGTCCGCTGAATCTTTGACTGCACCGATGCTTTCTTCTCGCATTGAGCGGTACGCCGGTTCATACTGTTTGGCAGATATTTTCAGAGGTGACAACACGCCACACTAAATACGGAGAAATAAATGGTAGGAAAGGTTGTGGTTACTGGCGGATCGGGACGCGCTGGCGAGTACATCATTTCAGAGTTCGCAGCACACGGTTACGACGTTTACAACGTTGACTCAGTGCCGCCACGCCCAGGCTCTCCCTCCAACGTCGCCCAGTGGTGGGATGTCGATGTCACCGACTTTGGAGAGGTGGTAAATGCGCTCACAGGAGCTGATGCTGTAGTTCACATGGCAGCGATCCCAGCGCCGAACAAAGACGCTGAGCACAAACTATTTCGTATTAACATGCTCGCCAACTGGAACGTTCTCGAAGCAGCCGAAATTCACGGTATCGAACGAATATGTATGGCCTCATCTGTGAACGCAGTCGGTGCGGGCTGGGGACAAAAGGTTTACACCCCTGAGTACTACCCAGTTGATGAAGCACACCCGACGCGAGTTGAAGACGCTTATTCACAGTCGAAGTGGCTCGGTGAAGAAATGGGCGAGGCTTTTGTTCGTCGCCGTGAAGGAAAAGTTCAGATAGCCAACATGAGGTTCCATGCGCTGTGGGATCCAGAGACGGCGAAGCGCCACTTGTTGTCGGGCGACAAGACAAGCGTGGGTGGTAGGAATGCAGGCGGATTTTGGAGCTGGGTAGGGCGACATGATGCTGCCCGGGCTTGCCGAATGACTATCGAAAAGGAATTTGGCGGACACGAGGCGTTCTTTATCAACGCGACCGACACAACTCTTGAAGTGCCAACGATGGACGCGATCGAGGAAGTTCATCCGGGCGTCGAGATTCGGGAGCCGTTGCCGGGATTCAAGAGTCCGTTGTCAGTGACGAAAGCCGAGAAATTACTTGGCTGGGTTCCGGTCGAGTCGTGGCGAGAAGGCACGGTGAAGGATCCTGAGCCCAACGATGCTCAGCCTGCTCCGTACAAGGCGCAGTGGACACGATAGGTTCGCTGGTGGGGTGGTGGCCTTCACTCCAGCCCTCTCCCTCGGGGATAGGCGGTATGGTTTCGTGCGATTGGGGGCGTGTGGGACTCGATTGAGTGGTTGAGCGATTCGATTGGTCAGACGTTTGCCCCCCCCTGTACGATTTTCATCCGGGTGACATTTGGCCATTGGAGAGTTTTCAAGAAGTGGTGTCATCCCGAATTCATTTTCAGGATCTCGGGACGGGAGGTATAGGGTCGGGCATGCGACCACGAACCGCTCCTCCAAACCCGGGTTACGCATGATCGAGGTGAACGTTCACCCGAGCCTATGGACCAATACTGATTGACCGCGATGATAGATAAAGGTGCAACGGAGTCGTTGAATTAGGCTCGAGCTACGCCGTAGCTCCACCGTCGATCGAAATCGCCTGTCCGGTGATGAAGCTTGAAGAATCGGACATCAGATAGGCGACCAGGTTGCCGATCTCTTCCGGTTGACCGTAGCGACCAGTCGGTATCCATCTTTCTAGTCGCGTTCGGTTTTTCTCGTCATCGTTCTCAAGCACGCGAGCCATATCCGTGTCGACAGGGCCGGGACACACGGCGTTTACTCTGATCCCTGAACGGGCATAGTTTTTCGCTACTGAACGAGTCAGACCCAATACGGCGTGCTTGCTGGCCGTGTAGGCGGGGTGACGGGCATGGCCCTGCTTCCCGTTGTAAGAAGAATCGTTGACGATTGCTCCTGCGCCGTTGTCGAGCATGTAAGAAATCTCAGCCTTCATGCTCAGGTAGACCCCTCGGACGTTGATATTCATCACCTGATCGAAAACGTCGTTTTCGAGATCGAGGAAATCTACCTCTCGTTCCAGGATTCCTGCATTGTTGAAGGCTGCATTCAAAGTGCCATAGGTAGCAATTGCATGTTGTATTGCGCCTTCAACTTGACCTCCATCAGTCACATCCGTGGGAATGTAGGTACCTGTTCCACCGATTTTCTCGATTAGGCGAACCGTTTCCGCAAGATCAGCCTCTCGTCGTGCTGCCGCGACTACTTTTGCACCTTGGCTTGCCGCGATGATCGCTGTCTGTCGTCCGATTCCAGAACTGGCCCCGGTTATTAGTACGACTTTGTCCTCGAGAAGCGATTGCATTCGGAATCCTTTTGCGCTGTCAGTTTTTTGCTATCTGTTCGAGTAGCCCACCTAATGTGTAACACGTAGCATACGACGCTGGACGAATTATTCGCACAATCCAGAAATAAGATGACTATCGAACTTCGACCGGTTACAGAAAACAATTTTGTCGAATGGCGCAAAGCCGTGAGGCACGGTTTCGGGCAGCATGTGCACCCGGACGACATTACGCGTCTCAAGAACGACCGTGCCGAACTCGATAGGCTGATCGCAGCAGTCGACACGAAATCAGAACGCATTATCGCCACAGGTGGTGCTGATTCTTATTCATTGACTGTACCTGGGGGTGCAACTCTACCCATGGCGGGCGTCGCTTATATGACCACTTCGGTAACTCACCGTCGTCAGGGTGTGTTCTCGGAAATGATGTCGAGGATCCACAATGAAGCGCGCGAGCGAGGTGACGTGGTTAGCGGCCTATGGGCTTCTCAGTCACACCTCTACGGCAGATTCGATTACGGTCTCTCTGTTAATTCTTATGACTGGGAGATCGATCCCGCGTTCGGCGCTTTTTCTCATTCCCCGATCTCAGAAGAACACGAATCTGACACGCATCTCCACTTTGTAGATGCCGAGGAAGCTGCCGCAACATTACCCGGTATTTACGATCGCATGAGAGCCCAAACACCAGGAGCGGTTGATCGAACGTCCGGTCGTTGGCGTTACGAGCTGTTCGACGAAGAGCGAGTTCGCGGTGGAGCTAGCGCACTATTTTTTGCTGTTTGTGAAGAGGTCGGAGAACAGACCGGATACGTTGCCTATCGAATGCGTCGTATGGGTGATTCCGATATGGGAACGCTTGAGGTGATCGAGCAAGTTTCTGTCACCGATACCGCTCATGCAAGCATGTGGAGATTCCTTCTGAACTTCGACCTTGTTGGAAAGGTAATTGCCACAAACCGGCCGTCCGACGACCCACTGTGGTGGATGCTTTCTGACCCGCGTCGTTTGCTTCGCAAAAGTCACGACGCACTATGGGTTCGCCTTCTCGATATTGAGAAAGCTCTCGAAGCGCGTGCTTATAACGCCGATGGAAAACTACGACTCGGACTTGTTTCAGAATCGGAACCAGAGGTTTCAGGAACGTACGTTCTCGAAGTATCGGATGGCGAGGGTGCAGTTAAGAAAACAACTGATAAGCCAGATGTAGTAATGGCTCCGGCAGATCTATCCGTAATCTACCTCGGGGCGTCAGCACCCGGGCCACTGGTTGAAGCCGGGCGCATCGATCCTATAACAACCAGGTCGCTTGCCAAGCTCCATAGCATGTTTTCAACTTATTCAGCACCGTGGTGTGCTCACTACTTCTAGAGCCAGAGGATTCAGCAAACACCATGACAATCGAGTACCGACAGATCACTTCTGCGGAGCATCGACGTTTTGGTGTGGCGGTCGAGCGTGGATTCGGTGGTCATTACAAACCGAGCCATGAAGCATTCGCGCTCGACAAGAAAACGCTGACGCCTGGAATGACGATGTGTGCATTTGAAGACGGCGAAATCGTGGGGACTTCAGGTGCCTATCCATTCGAATCTGCCGTTCCCGGTGGTGCGATCATCAAGAACTCAGGTGTTACTGCGGTTACAGTCTCAACAACCCACCGTCGGCGCGGGGTACTCACCAACATGATGGATCGACTCCTGAAGCAGGAGCGTGAAAAAGGACATCCGGTAGCGTCGCTTTGGGCGTCAGAAAGCGTGATATACGGGCGCTTCGGTTACGGGATGAGCATCCAGCACGAAGTGATCAAGATTGACACGCGGCAGGAGGCTCTTAGGCATGTGCCGAAAGTACCTGGGCGAATCAGATTCGTCGACACCGATGAAGCTAGACAACTATTCCCGATTGCGTGGGAAGCTGCGGTAAACGCCTATTCGGGCATTCCGCGGCGAGATGATGACCATTGGGATCGAGGAATGATGGATCTGGGTCCTAGAGATGATTGGGGGAAACCGTGGCTTATCGTTTATGAAGAGGATGGAAAACCTCTCGGGTACGCCATTTACTTTGTGAAAGAGCTTCACGTGTTCGGTGAGCAAACCCATGGTTTGATGAACGCTGACATCGTGGTGTCAAGCACCTCCGCTTCGCATGCTGCTCTCTGGAATCATTTGTTGAATGTCGACCTTTACGATACGGTGAGCACTTGGAGACAGCCAAGCGACGATGGTCTCGCATGGATGCTCGCAGACCAGCGGCAGCTAGAACGGAAGCCGTATGACGGCATTTGGTATCGCATCATGGACATCGCTGAGGCATTGTCGACCCGGACTTATTTAGCCGATGGAAGTCTGGTATTCGAAGTCGAAGATTCGTTTATACCAGAATGGGGAGGTCGCTTCGAACTTTCTGGCGGACCTGATGGCGCCAACTGTGTCGAGACCACAAAAACCCCGAACATCACGCTACCTACTGCTACGTTGGCCGCGATTTATCTTGGCGGAGCCAAACTCGGTGAACTCAAACGAGCCGGACGTGCTGAGGAGCACATTGAAGGGTCGATAGCACTAGCCGACGCCATGTTTGCTGCGGTAAGAGCACCTTGGTGCCCGTTGATGTTCTAGCGACGGCTTCTGTTAGTTTTGGCTATCCTTCGACGATCGGGTTGAGAACTTTCTCGACGAACGCTGCGTGATTCACGACCGGGTTGATGCTGACGGTGTTCCAGCTAAACGCACGGGACTCTTTGAACACTTCAGCAACGGCGTGAGAATATTCCGCTTCGACTACGTACCAGAGCTGGTGACCGATTGGGAACGACCAACCATCGACTATTTTTACCGAGTGGCTTTCCGCTATAGAGGTGATCTCTCGGAAATGTCGAGCATCAATTTCTGTTAACGATCGATCACGAGCGGCAATGCAAGTGTCAGGGCCGTGTTTTAGTTCAACCAAAAATAGCATCGAGGCAGTTCCTGAGGAATCGAATCTGTGTTTAGCCGCTACTAGCGTCGCGTGCTTACACACTTCAATGGTATCGGTGAACCGACCGATTTTGTGTGTGATTCGAAATATTTGACGAGCAACGTACATCCGGTAGTAAATTTCCGTATCAGCGGATTCGCATCTAGAATGCATTCTTAGCAATAGGAGCAATCATGCCGACATTCACGCCCGGGCACCTCGGAAAATGGGAATCGCTTTACAACGACCTCATGGACGGTGAAAGATCGGCTCTCACACAAGAGGGCACCTGGATGCTTGGAGATAAACCCGGGCTTGTTTGCGTGTTCGAGGAAGACGAGCCGCTATTTATTGAAGCTTCATCAAACATTTCGAAAACACTCCAGTGCTACATCAAGGCCGGCTCAGACTGCGAGTTTCGCACCATGCTTGGAATCGTCGAAATGGGGGCTTCGGTAAAAAACGCCGCCCAACGCGCCAAGTCCGGACCGCTCGCCCTGCGAATTTCGAAACGTGTCGAAAAATTTAGGTACCGAGTTGCTCCGGCCTCAGCGAAAACGATGCAGCAACTCGCCGACGCTTTCAATGTCGTTGCTGACACCCGCTACGCCGGCCCAAGCGCACTTGCGAATCGGGCTTTGGATGCTCTGCCGGGGTAGATGGACTGCCTTAGTTCTCCAGCCTAATGTCTTATTTGATCATAAATCCGATTTGGCCGTACCTATCCATCAGCTCCGCTGGAGTTTGCCCTGAACTAAAAAGCCGGATCAACCGTGTGGCTCCTTTAAAGCAGTAGGGGCAGATTGAGTCTGCCCCTACATAGTTTCTCGTTGGTGCCGGGCTGGCTTGTGCCGTTAGCCCGAATGGCACCGTTCGAAAACATGCGAATGGTGACTAATCGTCGGCCATTACAGCTGTTTCTTCTGGCTGTGTTTCGGATGACTCTCGATACATCCCACCGTTTCGGTAGCGTGTCCGCGCTGCTGGGTGGTGTCGCAGGAATGGCGGAATTGCCATTGATGCAGGATCTTCGAGTGCCTTTCGAGCAACCGATTCGGCTTCTTCCTCAATCTCACTAGCGACCGGGAATCCGGTAGCGATGATCGTGAGCTTTACTTCGTTCTCCATCTTCGGGTCGGTAACCGTACCGAATATGATGTTGGCGTCGGGGTGAACTGTCGAAGCGATCACCTCTGAAGCACGCTGAACTTCATCCAGCGTCAAATCTGTGCCACCTGTGATGTTGAAGATAACGCCCTTGGATCCGGCGACTTCAACTTCAAGAAGTGGCGAGTTGATGGCCTCTTCGGCAGCTTCGATGGCTCGGTTTTCACCAGAACCTGTGCCAATAGCCATCCATGCAGGACCGGCGTTGTCCATTACTGCACGAACGTCCGCAAAGTCGAGGTTGATCTCACCCGGAACGAGGATGAGCTCAGCGATCGACTGGATGCCCTGACGGAGAACGTCGTCGGCCATCTTGAACGCTCGATCCATTGTTAGCTGTTCATCGGAAATTGCGAGAAGTCGGTCGTTTGGGATAACGATAAGGGTGTCGACGACGTCTCGGAGCAATTCGATACCTTCGAGCGCTTTCTTCTTGCGAACAGCGCCTTCGAAAGCGAATGGCTTGGTCACAACACCCACTGTGAGAGCACCAAGGTCACGTGCAATTTCGGCAACGACCGGTGCTCCACCAGTTCCGGTTCCACCGCCCATTCCAGCGGCAACGAATACAAGATCTGCGCCTTTGAGGACTTCCTTGATTTCGTCACGGTCTTCCTCGTGACACTGTCGACCCTTTGAAGGGTCCCCGCCAACACCAAGACCTCGGGCTGTGTTGTCACCAACGCGGAGTCGGACTGGTACTGACGCGTTTTCGAGGGCCTGAGAGTCGGTATTTAGAGAGATGTACTCGACTTCAGGTACTCGCTCGCGATACATGCGGTTTACAGCGTTCTGTCCGCCACCACCAACACCAACAACTTTGATGTTTGCGGTACCGACTGAATTTTCAGGAATCGGTATGTTGTGGTCAGGCATTTCGATCAGTCTCCCCGGCAATCACGACGGGCTTTGGCGGTGGTTTTTTAGCGTGGCATTTCTTGTTGCCATGCCTCGAACTACCGTCGGTAATTGAGCAGATGTTCAGACTCTAACCAAGAGGCTTGATTCAATTCCTAGAACTTTTTATGCGTTGTTTCGCATGTTTCCCAACTTTGGTCCGGATCAAGGAATTCAATTGCGAAGCCTATTGAGCGGGTCTACACTGGCGACGCTTTACCAAATACGAGTTATCCAATCACGGAAGCATGAAACGGCAACGACTGCATCATGACCGGTACCTGGGAGATTCCGAATGAACGGCTACGACGCAATCGCCACGATCCTTAAAAACCAGGGCTTTGAATGGCTCGCATGTTTTCCTGCCAACCCATTGATCGAGGCAGTGGCAAAACAGGGAGTCCGCCCGGTGGTGTTCCGACAGGAACGCGGCGGGATTATGGCGGCCGATGGTTTCTCTCGACTGATGGCTGAACATGGTAAGTACGGTGTATTTGCTTGCCAGGGTGGTCCTGGTGTCGAAAACGCCTTTGGTGGATTCGCTCAGGCATGGGCCGATGGTGTGCCGATCATGTTTCTTCCAGACGGTCCCGGAACCGACAAGACGGATACGGCACCGAACTTCTCAGGTCCTCGTAACTACGAGCACATTATGAAGTGGGCCGGGTCGATTAATGCCTCCGCTCGCATTCCTGGTCTCATGCGCCAGGCAATTTCAGCCCTCAAAAACGGTCGACCCGGCCCCGTAATGCTCGAAATGCAGCGCGACGTTATGGGTGAAGAAGTGACCAACCTGGATGATTTCGGAAGTCCCGAATCTTATGTTGCTGCACCTTCAAAGCCTGAGCTTCGAGCGGCTATCAAGGCGCTATTGAATGCCAAGCGACCGGTGATTTGGGCAGGACAGGGAGTTCTTTACTCAGGTGGTTCCGACAAGCTCACCGAACTAGCCGAACTCACTCAGATTCCGGTGATTACCACCATGCCCGGTAAGTCGGCAATCGATGAACGCCACCCGCTTGCTCTTGGCGCGGCGAACCGAACCGCTCCGAAAGCGGTCTGGGAATGGCTGCAGTCGAGCGACGTGATTTTCTGCATTGGTGCAAGTCTTTCTAAGACTAACTACGGAATTGATATTCCCGGTGGCAAGACCCTTATTCACTCCAGCAACAATTCTCTCGACATTAACAAGGAATACGTGACCGATATTGGATTGGTCGGTGATGCACGCAAGACTCTCTGCATGCTGGTCGACGAAATAAAAGGGGAGATCGGTGAAGACGGACGTAAGTCCGATACTTCAACCCAGGAAGCAATTGCTGAAGTTAAGAAGGAGTGGCTGGAAGAATGGTCAGCTCTTCTCAACTCTGACATGCAACCGATAAATCCGTACCGTTTGGTGAACGAAATCAACAAGGCTGTCGACCACGAAATGACGGTAATGACCCACGATGCAGGTCATCCTCGTGACCAGATCATGCCTTTCTACACGGCGACCGTTCCGCACAGCTACATTGGCTGGGGTAAGAGCACACATCTCGGATACGGAATCCCGCTGATGATCGGTGCAAAGATCGCCGACCCAAGCAAGTTCTGCGTCAACTTCATGGGTGATGCTGCGTTCGGAATGTCAGGTCTCGATCTCGAAACCGCGAACCGTGCCGGAGCGCCAATCACAACGATCCTCCTTAACAACGGAACGATGGGTGGTTACAACCGGTCGCTGCCAACTGCGATGGGCGAGTTTGGCGCAGGAAACATGACAGGTGATTACGCCGGAGTTGCAGAAGCGCTTGGTGGGGTAGGCATCAAGGTCGAGGATCCCCTTGAGATTGGCGCTGCTCTTACCCGTGCTCGCCAGATCAACTTTGATGAGGGCAAGAGCGTGTTGATCGATGTAAAGACTCAGCAGGAGCTGAAGTTCTCCGCGTACGCCGACTAACTCGGTCAGTAAAAAACGTAAAAAAAGGCAGTAAGCATTCCCCGCTGACTACCTTTTTTACTCGAAATTTACGGGGTGCCGACTTGGGTTCAGCGACATTTGTTAACTAGCGGGCTGGCTATGTATATAAATTTGCTGACGAATATTGTGGCATCGCTCCAACAGTCGCGTACTAGTTCGTAGTAAGTAACAATCACCCCATGAGGGCGTTTTGATCCAGACTCTCCCCCTCGCAGGGAGAGGGGGTAGGAGTTATTTGTCGAATGAAGCTAGTATGCGCGCTGATGCTTCCTCACAGGCTTGAAGGGCGGCATCAATTAGCCCGAACGAGCCATTGAAACCGTGATTCATTCTCTTGTACTCGGTGTACGTAACGTTGTTCCCGGCTGCTTTAAGGGCTGCTGCGTAATCAGCAGCCTCATCCAGAAGCGGATCGTACTCGGCGGCTATCACCGTGGCGTCGGGTAAGCCAGAAAGATCTTTTGCTCGAATCACCGACGCGTAGGGATTATGTCCGTCGCCATCGGAACCAATGTATTGATCCCAGAACCACTTCATGCCTTCGGTAGTTAGTCCGTAACCCTCAGCATTGGCAATGACAGATGGACGCTCAAACTCCATGTCAATCACTGGACAGAAAAGAACCTGATGTTTGATGCTGGGACCTTTACAGTCGCGAGCCATTTGTGCGACGGCGGCGGATAGATTTCCACCGGCAGATGTACCTGAGATCGCAATTTTGGATGCATCAACTCCAAGTTCGTTCGCGTTTTCTACCGCCCACACCGTCGCTGCGTAGCAATCTTCAGGAGCGGCTGGGAATTTGTGTTCAGGCGCCATTCGATAATCGACAGATACAAGCACAGCGTTGAGGCGATTTACTAACCCACGCGACATTGAGTCCTCGGTGTCGAGATCTCCAATTACCCATCCTCCCCCATGGAACAACATGATGAGAGGGTGCGGCCCGTCCGTGGTAGGGCGATAGATCCTGATCGGGATTTCACCAACGGGTCCTGGTATCGACCGTTCAGATATCTCACCCACTGGTTCTTGGTCAGAAGGAATTGCGTCTTTGATGGCGCGAGCATTCGCGCGAGCTGCATCCGGAGTGACATCCCGGTTGTCCGGGAATCTGAGCGCTGCGCGCCTGTCGAGCAGTTGTTTTGCCTGTGGATGAAGTGGGATCTAAGTATCTGATAAATCGAGTAAAATTTTTCAGGAATTTATCAGAGATGCGATAGCGTGTCTGTCAGCCTGAGACTAAAGTTACCGGTATGACTGACACTCAGAAGAGCTATTCGTCCTTCGAGTCGATCTTGAACACGCTCCGAGCAAGCTTGGAATCCAGCGAAGGCGATGTGGTTTTTGTTGGAATCGACGGGTTTGGCGCGTCTGGAAAATCAACTCTTGCAGATCACCTGGCAGCGGAAATAAGCGACTGCTCTATTGTTCGTATCGACGACTTTGGAGATTGGAGTCCTCATCTGGATTGGAGCTCTAGTACTTTCCCTGAACAGGTAGTTGAGAGGCTCCGTTCACGAAAATCGATCAGACAAACCCGCTATGACTGGAATACCGACACCATGGGAGATTGGTTCGAAATCTCCCCAGCAGACGTAGTGATAGTCGAAGGGATTTCAGCATTGAGAAGAGACTTAAGAGATTTCTGGAATCTCTCTGTTTGGGTCGACTGCCCGAGCGAGACACGGATTGAAAGAGGCATCTGGCGCGATGGTGAGCATATGCGCCATAAATGGATATACGAATGGATGCCCGGGGAAAAGCGATATTCGGAAGAGCATTCACCGAAAGAATTTGCCGACTTCGTATTTGATGGATCATGCCGTCAGAGCGAAATTTCGATCTGAAAAATCCGATTCCAGATTAATGATCGATCGTTGCGGTATATTGTCGATAGTCGTAACGTCAGACGCTGCATTCGAACCATGGAAGAAACGAGGCGTCGGTTATCACGAGATGATCTCGCGATAACCGACGATTACCGCAAAGCCTATCCCCCTAACTTGCGAAGGTGACTTCTTTATTGAACGTACTGCCGGCTTCAGCGATACAACAAACTGGGTTATGTTGAACCCGGCTTAGACTCCCGATTCAATAGTTTTCTCCACGCTCCCGAGTATTGCCCTTAGAATGGTGCGGGCAATTTCCCGGTGGCGTATTTGCCACGTTCATAAAGTAGAAACTGGACAAGAATGAAGACGATCGGATTCCGAACCATGGTGCTGGGGACTCCCTGGCGAAACCTTACTTATTGCATCATCGAAACCGACGAAGGAATTATTGGTGTCGGTGAAGCACGAGTTCTCGGTAAGACCCATACGGTCACTCAATACCTGAAAGACGTTGAACGTCACTTCATTGGTCACGATCCATTCGACATTGAGGCGCTTTACCGCCGTTTCACACTGCTTGACTTCGGTAAGCCTGGAGAAGTTGTTTACACCGGTCTGGCTCTTGTCGAGCTAGCGTTTTGGGACATCATTGGTAAGAAAACCGGTCAGCCCGTTTACAAGCTGCTCGGTGGGCAGGTGAAAGACCGCATTCCTGCTTACGCCAATGGCTGGTACACGGTGGAACGCACTCCTGAAGCGTACGCTGATGCAGCTCGAAAAGTAGTTGACCGCGGATATATCGGGATGAAATTCGATCCATTCGGTAGCGGTGATATGGAGCTCGAACGTCCAGAGTTCTTCCGTTCGTTGGATCTTATAGAATCGGTTGCCAGCGTTGCAGGTACCCGTGCGCAAATCATGATTGAAATGCACGGTAGATTCGCACCTGTTCAGGCAAGAGAGATTGCTCGACACATCGAGAAGTACAACATTGGCTGGATCGAAGAGCCGGTCCGGCCAGGAGACAACCCAGCACTAACTTCGGTTCGTCAGCACACGCCATTGCCAATTGCCACCGGTGAACGTCTCTACGGTGCTCCTGAGTTCCGCGAAATCTGGGGTTCTCAGAATGTGGATGTGCTTCAGACCGACATCACGCAGTCGGGAGGAATTCTCGAAACGAAGAAGATTGCTTCTACCGCAGAGAGTTACTCGATCATGGTTGCACCGCACAACGTAGGCGGAATCATTTCAACCATGGCTGCTTTGCACCTCTGTCTTACTTTGCGTAACGCCAAGATTCTTGAACACTTTAACGACTTTGCTGATCCGCACGTCAAGAAGGCAGGATCTAACTACCCGGAAGTTGTTGATGGATACTTCCCTGTTCCTGACAAGCCTGGTTGGGGGGTTGAACTTGACGAGGATTTCATCGACGCAAATCCGCCTGACTACACCGATGCAGGCGTAATCGCGGATCCGGGTCTGAACATGTTCGTCAATGCCAACTGGGCTAAGCGCGGACAGGCCGAATAAGGCTCGTTTCTCGGGCAGGCCATAGCGCGTGTCATCCTCAGTTATCGAAAGGTGACATAACCACACGCGGACGCGATTGAAGCGTCAATCCACTGCGTCGCATCTTGCTAGCTCGTACCTGCTCGCCTAGACTGCGCACCACTTGTGAATACGCAGCGTTAATCGAGGAAAATCATGGCGAAAATACTGACTCAAGATCAGATCGATCAGTATAACCGAGACGGCTACATCGCTGTACGCGAGGTGTACACCCACGCTGAAGTACGGGAACTTCAAGAAGTGACCGACGAGATGACCCAGAAGTCGGGAGAATTTTCTGGCCACACTGAATTGTTTGATGTTGATATCAAAGCAGGACACTCAAAGGAAACGCCGAAGTTACGTCGAATCAAGAATCCTCACTTGCACCACGAAGCCTACAACCGGGCGATGCGAAATCCGAAGCTCCTCGATATTCTCGAACAGCTCATCGGACCGAACATTCGACACCACCACACGAAGCTGAATAACAAGGCACCGGGTGGAGGCGCACAGGTTGAGTGGCATACCGATTGGGGCTTCTATCCAGCAACCAACGACGACATCCTAGAAGTTGGAGTTGCTATCGACCCCATGACTGTGGAGAACGGCGCGCTAATGGTCGTGCCCGGATCGCACAAAGGTCCTGCCTATGATCATCACGAAAACGGTGTATTCGTCGGTGCAGTTCAAATGTCGGACGTCGATATGGAATCGGCGGGACAGATCATCTTGAACGACGGTGATATTTCACTGCACCATGTACGTGCTCTTCACGGGTCCGCACCAAACATGTCACAAAATTCGAGAAGATTGCTGCTCATGGGCTATGCTGCCGCTGATGCGTTCCCTATTGGTGGTTACGGTGACTGGGACAAGTGGCAGGCGGACATGCTGCGCGGTGTTGGTACGAATGTTCCTCGCTTCAATGGAGCACCGGTGAGAATTGCCGAGCCAAAGCCTGCTGACAAAGGATCAATATTCGAGATTCAGGAAGAATTGAGTAAGACTCACTTTGAGGAAGTGAAGCCCACCTGATTCCATATTCTTGATCAACTCAGGTAAGCGTATATTTGGGACGACCGGCTAGAAACGTCTAGCTTGAATTACGTGAAAAGTGACATATGGTGAATGCGCGTCAGGGCTGGCGATTTCGAATTCTAATGGCAGGATGAGTCGGCGG
>CEUQ01189012.1_pt1 | contig 19516 bp, 38 predicted proteins | sample 361491 | NCBI WGS metagenome assembly CEUQ01 (sample SAMEA2622796, study PRJEB7988) | marine metagenome | biome: marine biome (ENVO:00000447); feature: marine epipelagic mixed layer (ENVO:xxxxxxxxx); material: "saline water (ENVO:00002010), including plankton (ENVO:xxxxxxxx)" | depth 120 m | reverse complement strand
TAGAAGCGCAGTATTTGTAAGGTAAATAACCAAAAGCACGCTCATCGGTAAGGTTTCTACCCTTCTCAATCATGTCAAGAGTGGCAGATCCCCTCTGAGTGTTGCTTACATACGCACATGGCATGTCAAACCAGCGTCTGATGTTGTAAATCTTGGGTTGCCCCATGCTTAAACAGCGGTTTTTCTGGAAAGGACCGTAAACATGAGACACTGAGTCCTGATATTCATCCAATTCCATCACAGTTTTGTATACATCAGGCATAACTTCCGACTCAAACTTGCGAATGCGGTCGTCAGCACCACTCATGATCGCCCAAAAGTCCTGTTTGGGGATAGCATCGATCACATTACCGCGACCATTAACCTCTAAACAGTTAGGTGGGAGGTCAAAACACAGTTTTGTTTCATTCTCTTCGTCAATTTCCGCTATTCTAATGTAAGAATCTGGTGCTGCAGAGGCAACAGGGGTATTCATAATAGTAAAACCCGTGTTTGCTACCTGATTAGGAGAGGTTGGAGACCCGATACCCGTAGTACCTAGACTCTTAAACTCCGTAGGTGCCCCTCTAAAGTCATTTCCAGTGTTAGTATTGATCCAATCTAGCGGATTTTGCTGCTCACCTGCAGGTATATTGTCATCAATGTTGTTAAACTGGTCAGAAATGCCCTGTCCTAGCGCAGCAATGTCTCCAATGTCGGGACTTTCATACTCAATAAACTCAGGATCGGTCACAAATACGTCGGGTGGCTCCTCAGGATCGTATCCTGAGCCAGGTTTGATCACTCTGATTGCCTTAATACCGCCAATTTCATCGAATGCTGCGATCTCTAACACCGCACTGGTGAGTTGTGATGCGATTCCATCGTGATCAGTAGGGAAATCAGTCGCTCCACTTGTCGCACCAAACGCAACTTGCACATCTTTGATGGGATCATCACCCGCAAACTCCGATTCTGTGAATCCGATTGCCGCATTATAGTCGCCATCCTTCTTAATTAGGTCATCTAAGTGCTCTGTAGTGTCCGTAGCAGAGAAATTCTTGAGGACTTTGGGTGTAATCGCTGTAATATTTGCGTTTTTAGAGTAACCACGACCGCTATTGATGATCTCAACCCGTGCAATACCACCTTTGTCGTTAATAATTGCCTCAAACTTTGCCTCATCCAGTGTGCGATTAGGCACAAGTGCCTTCGGAGAGAGCTCAACCATGTAGTATGACACCTTTTTAGGGAATTCATACACACCAGCAAACGCACATTTGTCTACAATACCGTATCCAGCAAGAATTTCGCATGTGCCACCATCTGTAGAGGTGAATTGTTGCAGATAAGAGAAGGCATTAGTGCCGCCTTCCAACTCCATGATGCCACATTTAAGTTTATCACCGTAGTAAAGGACAGAAACTATATTCCAACCGTTGATTTGCTCACCTCTATTGAAGTCTCCAGTCCTTGTTGTGTATCTAAACAGGACTCTAGGACTATCAGTATCAAAAGTCTCAAATGATTCGTTGACTGCATTGGTAGATTCATCAGTCAAAATCATTTTAGTCTTGGTAGTCTCCCAAGAATCCTCACGAATCTTATAGAAGTGTGAGTAGAAATGCTCGTTAGGTAGACAGATAGGGTCGTCTTCTTCGTTTACAGCATTAGGGCAGCAAGGAATATCATTCAATGCATACTGAATACCGAAGAGAGGACCATTCCAAGGGTATGTCGTGTCATACAGGTAATAGTAAAACTGTGAGTCATACGAATCCTCAAACCCTAGGAAGCGTGGCACTGCACCTTTGATCGCTCCGTTGAGTCCATACAACCATTCAAAGTTTGCATTCTCACTTGTCTTCTCTACATTCTCAGGGTTACCGAAACCAACAACGCCAGGTGTGCCAGAGTTTCTATAGTAACTGCTAATACTGTATTCATCTTCTTCATCCTCAGGCCATGCATACCAAGATGTCTTGTCTATACACTGACCAGTGGGTCCTAGTTTACCGACCTCTATAACACGCTCCTGTGGACTGTTAGGGGCGTCTGCAGGATAGACATACCCAATGATACCCACATACTGATATTCCCTGTCCATTGGTTTCTTACAGGGGATAGGAGTATCAACTAGGTTGACCTCTTCTGCAGGGTTAATAGTATAGAAGTCATCTATCTGATTACCAGAGGTAGCATTCTGATTACCATAGCGGTAATGATACAAAGGCACAGCATCAGGACCGTATGCCTGTGCTTGCGCTAGGTTTGTGCAAATGTATCCTATGGTGTAACACTCTTTATATTTGTTTCTACCACATCCACTATTATAACCAGACGGGACGCTATTACCTACACCTAATACAGTATTGTCAGGCCAGTGTGAATACCACACTTTGAGTGGCACACTATTCTCTCTCTGGCGATCTAGACAAAAGAAGTATGGGGTGCCCTTTCTAGGCTCATGATTATATCCACTACTTGCTTTCTTCCAAGACTCATTCTCACACCCTAGGTCTGCTTCTAGCAGTGAAGGACTCTTTGAATATTTGTGATCACGCTTAGCACCGCGATACCATCTGTATACAGGCGCACGGGTATATCCACAGTATGCTACGCAGGTTTCCTCTTGATCACCGATATAGTGTACAGCATCTTTACCTAGAGGATAGGAGCCAGGTCCGCTACCCTCAAAGGTAATAAAGTAATCAGTGCCCGTGCCAAGTCCATTACCAGACGAGTGACTCTCATAGTCACCGCTGGAAGGTCTTTTCCAGATTGTATTATACTCTTCTCCCGATATTGGGTTAGGGAAGCTCCGAGCAGTCTCTAAGAGATACGCAGGCATTACAAATCATTTCTCTTCCAAATTATTTAGACGGGTATATAGATCGTTAAACAACTCAGGAAGGTTGGAGTATTCTTCTTGACCAGGAATCTTATATTTAATCATATCCGCACCAGGTGGCGGAAACTTTTGTAATGCTTGCTCTAGGGCAGTCACGCGATTAGTGAGTTGCACTAATGCTTGAGATAGTTGCTCAAATCCCCAGTTAGTATATTCTTCTAGGGTTTCAAACTTCGGAGTTTCATTCATAAATTTGGACGCGGTTTTTCGCGGATTTTTTAGGTCACTACTTTCTTCAGGATAATAGATCCGTCGATGTCCTCAGAATACTCTAAGACATCACCCACGTCCCACTGTGCTTCTTCAAGCAATTCGTCGGGCAACTGGACGAAACATTCTCCATGCTCATCTACCTCGACTTCTAGGACATAACGCTTTGACATGTAGTAGTTTTATTCTACACTGCTATGTAGACTTCTTACGGATTGCACCGATACAACTTGTATTCCAAATGCGATTACCTTCTTTCTCAAGGTCTACAAGCATACTCTCACTCGCATATGGATGGTGAAGCATAAAACCATCACCTAGGTAAATTCCTCCATGATTCGGAGCACGACCCCGTGGTGCTGAGTATGACCCTCCTAGTGGATTGGTATACAGTCTAAACAAAATAACATCTTCTGGAAGGAGTGTAGAGAAATCAGTCTCTTCTCCCCATTCACTCTCCCACAGTTTCTCTGCACCACCCTCTTCGATTGCTTCGTCAGTGAAGGTGATAATTCCCCGTGCGTTGAAGTCTGGAAGATCGTCATCATGCACATGCTTCCAATACTTACGAATAATCTCATAGCATCCGTAGATACGTCTTCCTGTCCAAGGGAGTCCTAGGAGATCCTTGTATTCCTCTCTGAGGGAAATCATTTTCTCCTTGCGGGTAATACTCATGTTTTGGTAGTCTTGTTTGTAAGTTTGTCGCGAAGCGCCTTCACGGCGATCCTAGCGGTCTCTGAGAGAGATTCCCAGACATAACTTACCTGTGCCCTGAGAGGGGTATGGACGGAAAAATTATACTGGGAATTTTTTTGTGTAGGGGGGACCCGAAGTTTCATTATGATAATATTGCGAGGTCGCTGTGATACTTTTGTAGGTTAGGGAAGTATGCCTTTTTTAATATACCCGCCTAGGCGGTATCACAAACGGTCATGAAAAAACTGTCACTAAGTGTTACCTACCTCTACATCATAGCACATACCCTCAGCAATGCAATAGTCACAAAACTGTTGATACTGTCGCAGGTCATCATCTAGATCTAAGTCTATCAACTCCTGCGCTAGTTTGATTTGCTCTGCTGGGGGTAATTGTCCCTCGTCATATAACTCTAGCAGTGTCTCTAGTCTATCTGAGAGGGATGTGCTGTGTGTCATAGTTGGGCGGAGAATGTGCGGGCGTCAGTGATTGCTTGCTGTTGTGATTTGAAAGGACCATTCTTTGGGCAACCCTCGTAATCATACCTCCAATAGTAACGTTTATTCTTCTCCCATAATTTTACCACACATTCGGGAGTTGTGTCAAGTGTAATACTTTTCATGAGAATTGCGGGCAATAATGGTCTGAGAGATTGTCTTCAGTTAAGTCATCATACTCGGGGATGTCATCCTCTAGCATGTCATCAATCCAATCTTTGTCGATGTCATTCATCAGTTGTAATCCTCTGGGCATTGTTGGTCAAAGTTGACATTCTTCTGACTATATTTGCCTGTGGATGAGTCTGTGGAAAACTCATCGGGCACTTGACGATTAGTCTTAGAATACTGTCGCTTTTCTCTGATTGATTTGGGGCGTCGTGAGTTGTGCAGATCGTTACGTTTGTAAGTCCTTCCCATCATTAAGTCAGATCAATTCGCTGCTGGTTAACTACTCAGTCAATATAGAATCAACTGGCATATCTGTCAAGTGGTCTGTGTGGGTTTGTGTAGTGTCCTCGGTGATGTTGACAAAAAAATCTCGCTGTGCTACGCTCTAAGGTAACAATAACTCCGTAGATATAATTCTCGTAGGTATATTTATTTGAGTATTTTAATTATCCACAGAATACGCGGAAACTGTGGAAAACGTGTGGAAAACTTTATGCTTTCCTGTTTTCGTGTATAGTGTCTCTCACTCTTTCACGATCTAATGAATCACCTCCACCCCATGTAATTACATCACCATCACATGCATCAAGATAGTTAAGAGTTGCAAGTGCGATCTCTTCGCGTGTTAAATTCTCTATTGGATAGAGGACATCGGGATGACTAGGTAAGTAGAATGATTCAACATAGTCTAGAAATTCCTGGAAGTTGTGCATGTGTGTTTCTTTGTTGTCTATACTCTTATTATAGAGATGATCGTGTAGTTTGTGTTAGTATAGGGGACACTTTGATTAGTTGACTACACTGGCACTACATTTGCTGTAAATGTGATACGTTGATCACTTGGGTTGCTGTCATAACCGTGAGTAATGTTTGATGGATAGATTAGGATATCACCTTCTGATTGTTGGAATGTTGCTTCAGTCATATTGTAGGGTGATAACTCTTTAGTTTCAAGTTGAATTACTGGGTAAAAATGACTTGCTACGTTTCTGCGCCATTTCATATAGGCATGCTGTTTGCTGTCGTAGTTAACAAGATAGGTGAGAGAGTAGAGGCAATTAGAATGCTCGTGAGGAGCATAGATTGCATCTTTGTTAGCAATTTCAAGGTAGGAATCAGAGAATGCAAAGTTTGTGTTGTATTTGAAAGAATTGTCGTTATGAAGTGTAACCGCTTGAATGATAGTATTTGCTAAATCGGGGATTTCATTCAGTAGTTGATTATTAGGACCAACTTGAAGCACATTGTGACAGATTGCGTTACGTTTGTGATCTTGTTGGATGTCCTGTTTACTCATCCAGTTAAGTATCTGCGCTTTAATATCATCGTGATTAGATACAGTGTAACGAGTGATCGGGACGGGAAATAAACCATAAGTTTCTTGCGTTACCTTATCATCAAGTGAATCAGATAGTTGAGGGGATGTTGTCATCGTGTTTGAGTCAGTATCGGATATTTAGCATCGATACTATTATACAAGATAGTGACCGATAATGCAAGAGGTTAACTCGGTTTGTGTGTGATGATGTAAACGAGTGAGAGGATTAGGATTTTCATTGTAATAGTGCTTCAAATCTGCGTTTTGCCTCTTCTTCGATCTCAGGAAGATAACCGAGGGGAGAGTCTTGATCGATTGCATCAAGTTGATCCTGAGTGAGGTTATTCTTGATTGCATAGTCTACCCATGCCTCGTCGTAGCATGTTTCGTAGAGTGAATCGTGATGTAAAGTGCTCATGTGATTGTATTTGATTAAAGTGCTAATTCCATGCCTGAAACAAAGTCTTCAGAGACATTTTTGTAACCTACAAACCATGTCCAGTTTTTCTGAAAAACACGAGTGCCATATGAAAATTCGTCAAGAAGTGCATTCAAACGTGACTTAGTTGTGTTTGACTGCCAACCGCCATCTTTGATGATGATTGAATTTCTTTTGACTGTTGCAATGTGATTGCCGTGAAGATAAACGTTAGCACCTTCGCTGTCGTGTGTAACTTGTGTGTTTGAATTGCTGAAGTTACGACCGTAACGGATTGCTGAATTCATTTGCTCTTCGATCTTTCTCATGTTTCTTAGGGATTGTGGGGTCTCTGTGCCCCTGATGTCTTTATTATAACGGGTCAGCGGCACCTGTGAAGTGCATGCTGACCACTTTCTCAACTGTCACACAAGTGCAGTAGCAGGGACACCTTTAACAAAAATTTCATCAACAACTCGCTGTAATCTCTTGATCACATGCTTACCATAGTTACGATGCACTGGCACTGTTACAAAACCTGTTGGTTTGTTGTAGAAATTCCATGCACATGGGGTCAACTCACCTGACTGTAGTTTAGTTGCATCCTCTCTGTCGAGTCTGATAACTCTACCGATTGTTTGTGCCATCTCAACTACATTCAGATTTCTGAGCATAATGCAATGAGTCAATCCTGGAACGTTGATGCCTTCACTCAAAATAGAATAGTGAAACAATACAAACTTACGACCCTTTTCTTTGCCCCAGTCTGTGAGAGTTTGGAAGAATACTTCTCTTGAGACTTTAGTGCGATTGACATATGCACCAAATTTAGATGTAACGTGTAACACGTCATAACCGCGCTCTGATAACTCATGAATCAAATCAGTTTGACCTAGGATGTTACCGAGGACACGACTACTAGGGACCGCTACAAGCACCTTAGAGGCGTGTGTGTCATCAAGTTGATCAATAATATCCTGCACTGTGTTACTGTGGACCATGTGAGGATTCTTCTTATCAACTGAGTGATCTGTCTCAAATGGGACAATAGTAGGGGGGAGAATGTGACCGCCTTCGATCAACTCGGGTGCAGGGACGTTTTGAATAACTGGACCAAATACTGCGACGTTATTCATACCACGACCATGACGATGTGAGATGCGTGGTGTTGCTGTGAAGAAATACTTCATATCTGCATGCTCACTCATTGCATGCACTGGGATGAAGAATGAGCGGGTGCATGCATTGTGTGCTTCATCAAAATAGATTGCATCTACATCGATACCACTATCAACAACGCGGCGCAAACTGTGATAGGTAGTGAATATAATGCAAGACTCACCTGCTGCTCGCGCAGTGTTGTTGAATAGAGCAATTTTATCGCTCTTTGTTGTAGAAAAATGGTGAGTCTCACCACTGTGACAGTGCGCGACGTGTGTCCATGTTGCGCTGATATGCTGCATGAATTCTTCGCTGAGTTGATTAGCGAGAAGAATGCGCGGAGCAACCACAACAATGGTGCGAGCACCGTGGGTGAGCAAGTGCTTTGCATGCTCAATCATGATGATAGTCTTGCCGCCTCCTGTGGGCACGATGACTTGACCGTGACCTGTAGCGCACATTGCGTCGAGAGCGCGGGACTGATGAGGGCGGAGTGTGATCAAATTTGTTTCTTGTCGTTATAACCATTATACACACAAAAAAGCACCCGTAAAGGGTGCTAGTGTGCCAGTTTATCAATCGGACAGCGGTCCCCGATCTCTCCTGATACCTTTAACTTGATTGATGACATCCTGAATATAAGGACTAAATTTATCTAAATCGTCCGCAGGTTTCGTCATATCCTGATCCCTCGGGGATGGATTCGCAGATTCGTTGTAGTTTGGCATCTTGAAATTTTGAAATGGAATTGATTGCGGAGATCCCAATATTGGCACCGATGATCAAAACGATGGCGGCAAGAATAATTCTCACTTCATTGCCTCCAGTGCGTTACGATGTTGATCATCAAATATTGCCTGAGATACCGATTGATTGATATATTCAAATATGAATTGTTTACACTCATCTATGGTATTAAATGAGGTGATATATGGGAAAATGTAGAGGAGTTGATTGTCTACCGTATATTGTTGCCGACGTGCATTTACTCTGTATTTTTCACCTTCTGCCAGATTTTCAGTGATCTCAAATGCTGGCACTTTGATGCCTGCATCGTTATAAATGCAGTCATATTGGATGTAAACCTCTTCACGGTAGAGAGGATTATGAGTGATTTTAGTGGAATCAATGTCGATAGTTTCAATCATTAGATTAGTCTCCTAGTAATTCAGAATAGTCACCGAATAGGCATCCATCCATGCTTTCCTGAATTTCATTGTAGCAGTCATAAAACATGTCAAATGCTTTATTATCCTGAGCAAATGCACCGACCTGCTCTGCAATAAAGTCATATGCCATATCAAGATCTGCATTTGTTTCTGTTACAAACTCAAGAAGACCAGTGAGAGCACATGTGAATTTTTGAGATTGTGAGATAGGCATGTTTGTTTCTTTGTTTGTCATGCATCCATTATAACCATGGATAGGGATGGATTGCTATCGACCTTGTGCCACCTTGTTAGTTGTCACACATTAGATCAGTTGGGTGTGCATTGTTTAACGCTAGTTGTCTTTGTAATTCATACTTAACTACGCTAGTATGCTGCAATATGTGTTTTGAATAATCTAGATCCTCTGCAAGTTTTTCAACGTTGCGGATCTGTTGCAGTGCTAACGATAATCTTTCTGAATACTTTAACATTAACTTAACGTATGATTTGGAATAAAGATGAATTCAAATTCGCCATCGCAGGGATCGCGACCATCAACTACCCACTCATTATAGATGCTCGCTGCATCCTCTGCGCGTTTAGTTTTAACACATTGTTTCATTGCATCCAGCAATGTGTCACCCATATTATCTATGGAAGTTTCCTGCTCGTTAATGTCGTAATTCATTTGATGTAGGAATTAGGTTGAGAATAGTATTCTACAATTTCATCGTAGAATGTTTTAGAAGTAGGATCCAGATCCTTAAGTGTCTGATCACCATATGTCTCTACGATTTCATCGCGTAGATCATCGTCAGTGGTATCAGAGTAACCATCTAGCAATAATTCATATGCTAGTTGATAGATTGAGTCACTGCCCATGTTATCAAGTTGATATTTAATGTATCGGTCTTTAAGTGACATTAGCAAGCAAGCGAAAGAGCGGAATTAAAGAATTGTGGGATTGTGTGCATGTCAGTCACTTCGTAACCATAACCCTCTACTCTAGAGTCAACTTCACGATCAAAATCTTTTTTGTTGATATAACTCTTAGATTGAGATTGTCCCATGAAAGTAACAATCTTCAAAATGTAACGGGTGCTGATTGATCCATCAAGAAACTTGACTGGATAGAAATCAACGACCATGTTTGCATTTTTTGAAGTGAGTTGCATTTGAAAGAGAGTGAAAGAATGATGTTGAGAGCGAGGGTATCCCTCAGCGATTGTGAATGTGAGCAACGCTCTCAACACTCTTAATATAGAGGATTATGGGGTCAGTGGGGGGCACAGTGTGCCACTAAGATAATTGGATCAGACCCTGCTCAGTAAGTGCCGAGAGTGTGCGTCCATAATGACCTTGCAACCATTTCCACGCCTGTGTGTCATAAATCTCTTGAAATAGTTGCAAAAACTCATCTTCTGTGATGATGTCAGATTCATACTTAAAAAGGAGATCAGTGTTAATCATTGTTAGAAAGTGACGGAAAAATTACCATTTGCCTTAGGGCAAACGTTATAACCATTAGTGGGTAAGATGCTGTGATCATCTCTTAATTGCCACCAATCTGCTGTTTCTTTAATAACAGCGAATCCAAAAACTCCTGGAGTTGGCATCATGTCACAACCATGCTTTTCTGCATCTTTGAGAGTATTAAACCCTCTAACAGTTGTGGTCCAGTCTTGCCCGAAGTAAGCACAAATAATGTCAGTCATAATCAAAAAGGGTTAGTCCAGTTGTTGTATTGATTCATGCTAATTTCATTGCATTTGCATAGCATGTCGGTGAAGTTATTCCAGTCTTCGCGCTTAGCAACGACATCACCTTTAAGGCGAGGATTCTGCATCGTTGCAACTTTCCAGTTGTAGCGGAATTGTTGGAGCACCTGCTGTTTTGTGTAGTAGCGAGTCATGTGCTTCGTTTGTTTGACTCTTTAATAATACACGATTTAAGGCGCTGTGCCATCAATACTAACCAGTTTGTGAATTGGCACAGATGGGTAGACTGCTCCTAGACTCACACGATAACCAGTGTCAGGTCCCTCTCCACGATGCACCATGGATGAATTGAATATAATTAAACGACCTAGTTTCCACTCTACAGTTTTATTTTCAAATACAGTATTACCACTGCTGCCGTGACCCATGTAGATAACACTTAGATAATTATCACTATCTGAATCAGTGTGATCGCATCCTGATTGTGATGGGAGTTGAGCATTTAAGAGCACACGATGACAATGACCGACAGTCCATTCTTTACACAAATCAAAATACATGCAGTGATTAAAATATTCAATAAACCACCATGGTGGGATATCAATGAATTGATCATTCTCCACTAACATCGATCCAAAAAATCGTGCTTTGTCAAACTCAGCATACGGTGAGTTATTATACCTAACAGGCATAAACTCCAGATCTCTTGAGATATGCTCTACCATCCATGATGGGAAGTAATCATCAATTACTGTTATCTTTTCCTTGGGATGCATCATATGCTGAGTCTAATAGATCATTTAATTCTTTACATTTATTGATGCGCTCGCTAATACTATTTTCAAGTGTTTCACCATCTAGTGTGCTATCACCATAGCGTTGCATCATTGCACTTAATTCATCAAGTGCCTTGGCGACTTTCTCACCCTCTGCTCTACCATCTTTCATCTTAAGTTTCACTCACTCTTTTATGTATCAATGCACCATAATTATCATGCAATTCACATCCTAGGTAGTCACGTTTGAGTGATTTAGCAACCGCTGCTGTGGTGCCTGATCCCATAAATGGATCTAGAATAATATCACCCTCTTCGCTGCCTGCGAGGATCGTGGGTGTGATCAATTCATTAGGATATACTGCGAAGTGAGCACCTTTATAAGGTTTAGTTTTCACCTCCCACACTGATTTCCTACGTTTTAATTGGTTACCGTCAACCGTGGGCACTTTGATACTCTCCACGTCAAAATAATAGTTTTGACTCTTGCTTAGTAGGAAGATATACTCATGTGATTTAGTGCATCTATCTCGGACACTTTCGGGCATTGGATTAGGTTTAGACCAGATAATATCTTGCCTAAGATACCATCCGTCCGCTCTCAATGCGAATGCTAACATCCACGGGATACCGATTAAATCCTTTTCTTTATATCCTTTAAGTTTGTTACCTCGTCGTGGATTCTTTTGTGGTAGATCCTGATTAGTTGCTGCTACTGATTGTTTGGGCAATGCCTGTCCTTTTCCACCACGATAGTTATAATAACTATCACCAATATTAACCCACAGAGTGCCATCATCAGTCAGGCAATCGCGGACACCACGAAACACCTCGACCAACTGCTGTATAAACTCTTCAGGTGACTCTTCTAGACCTATTTGATTATCTTCACTACCATAATCGCGTAGACCATAGTAAGGGGGAGAGGTTACACACATTCGTGCCTTATCACCAGATTGTGCAATTTCCTGGAGAATCTTACGACAATCACCATATAATATAGTATTTCTCAAATCTCATCCTCAAAACGATCACGGTTGATAATATCCCTTAATCCTGCCATTATCATGTCTTGGATCTGATTCTCATCTAATCCCTTAAACATACTATATCGTGGGTCATTGTCATCCCACTCTACTTGAAATGTGCCATCATCATTTTCATGGATTGTCAAACCGTCAACTTCATTGAAATCCTTGGGGTTTTGATTGTTTTTCATCGATTACCTCAATGTGTGAAATGTGTTGTGGATAATTCCACCATGCTGTTTGGACTTCCTCCCATGAGGATACGATCTTTACGCTATTGTCTTTACAAATAATTTTATAGCGATGCCGATCATAAGGGGCATTACTGGTCTGTGTGAAATAAGGTGCATCATTCGATTTCATGATAATCCCAGTCATTGTCGTGTGGATAGTCTACCCAAAACCAGAAATCAACATTATCAATGGCACTGAAAAACCATCGATCAGCACGTTTGTGCTCAATGTAGACCAGTGATTTAGAGTTTAGAGATTCAGCAAAAATAGTCTTTGCTTTATCACTTTTAGGGATGACTTTACATTTACCTCTTAACATAATTCATGATAAACGAGTGAGTAAGTTGTCTGTCCATGGTAGCACACGCTCCACACACATTTGATGATATGTTTCATCGATCTCAAAACCAATAAAGTTACGATTCTCTTCTAGGCATACTTGGGCGGTAGTCCCTGCACCCATAAAAGGATCTAGAATCAAATCATCCTTATCGGACCATGTAAGTATGTGACCTCGTGCTAACTCTTCAGGCATTGTTGCAGGGTGTTTGTAACTTGCTTTAGATGATTGTCCAAAACCTCCTGAGTTTTTAATCTTCCAAATGTTAGTCCTTACACCATACTCACGAATGACATTACTCTTTCTATTAGGATCATGCATTGTGCCATCCTTTTTTCTAGTCTTAGCATTGCCAAATGAGGTGTAACCTGCCCATGCATTCTTCTTGTCTTGAATGAGGTTAATTGTCTTGGGTTTACCCTTGGACAATATAAAACAATACTCAAAGATTTGAGTATATCTTACACTCTTAGGACCAGATGCGAATGCTGTGCCTGTCTTCTCATATATCATGGTGTCATGCAGTCTGAGACCACATTGATCCATAAAATATAAGCATTGACGGAAACTGGATCCTGTTTCAGATCCTTTGACCGTGGCATCGTTAACATTCCACATGATAACCCCACCCGTCTTTAATACACGAGTGAGGTTATCTGCAACGCTCTTGAATACTTCATGATCCCATTTACTGCTGTCGTTATACGTCCGCAGGTCATCATAGGGGGGAGAGGTAACAACTAAGTCAACACTCTCCTCATCCATGAGTTGCATACCATCGATGCAATTCATGAGGTAAGTATCATTCAGAGAGAGTTTCATAGTCAGTGTGGATGAATTTACGAGTCTTACGCACTTTACCATAGATTACAGTGATGCAGTGCAGATCATCATTGTGGACGCGAAGAGTAGAGAAACCGTTGTTATTCTTGCCAGTCTCTGTCACTTTATCATCCCAACCAGTCTCAGGATGTGTAGCAGTGGAGAGATCAACAATGCAAGCAAATACAGATGGGAAGATATTACCCACTTGAGTTGCTTTGACACAAAAGATCTTATCAACCTTAGTCTTGCTGTGGTTGTTACCAGTAGCGAAGGATGATGTTGACTGAGTAAGTGTCAACTTATTCTCTAGTTTCTCCTCACATAGGATAGCATCGTAACCAGTGGTTTCCTCTGTGATGTAGTCAACCTTAAACTGATCTGCTGCATCCTGCAGAGCAGGGTTGAAGACGTTAGCAAGGAGTTTAGTCTTGTCTACAGTAGTCTCACCGAAATACTCATCAAGGTCATTGAAACGACCGCCTGAGAGGACGCTGAGACCCTTCTGAAGACGTTGTGTGCTGAGTGACACTGCCTTAGGGATGATGCGGAAGAGTTGCTCAGCGAGTTGTGCGTTAGTAGTCATGTCGTCGTGTTTCTTTGGTATGCATATAATATACACGAGCGAAACACGGTGCGCCATTTCGAGTGGACAGTTTGTATAACTGGCACACTACCTCTTGTTTAGATCTGGGAGTAGATCATTTCCAGGATGATCATTAGTTGTGCCTCTATATGCTTTGTGATCATAGAAATGCTCGTCTTCGATTTCAAGATCATCCCAGTGATCTGGGTAGATGCATAAACAACACTTATTGAGTGGTTGTTTAGATCCTGCAGGATTAGGTTTTGATGAAATGCAGAGAGTGATATATTGATCACTCACGAATTCAATCGTGCCTGTCATATTATGGTAGCGAGCAGGCATTCCAATCTCAAGAGACTTGAGGATGTTTGCGACTTCTTTAGGCACGGATTCAGAAATAAACAGCGGGATAGTCATAATGTCAGAGCAGTGTCTTCATATCCAAATGTGCCTTTAAGAAAGTAATTAAAGGCGCATGAGTATCTGTCTTTATCCGTTTCACTAGGTGAAACGTAGTGAGGTAAGTGTGATGGGAATATAATAATAGTCCCTTCACATGGTTCGATAGGAAACTCCCGTTGGTTAAGGTAGTTGCTCTCCATAATATCAGGTTGCACGGTGGATGTCAAGTAAGTTGGGAAGATGCTAGGCATCCTCAAACGAAACTCACCGCAGTTGGGTGGCACCTTAATATACAAACAACCGCTAAACATACTATTGACATGAGTATGCTCAGCGGCACTGTCACCAATACCATGGTAGTTTATCCATGATGATTGATGTTGCAATCTATGTTTACGACTAATAGATAATGCTTCATGCACATATATGTCCATGTGCGTGTCAACAATACCTTTCACGTCTAGGTTATTAGATAACCATTGCGTGTCTTGTGACATAAACCCATTCTTTTTATAGGCACCATCAAGTGCCATGTCTTGCATGGGTGTCCTCTCTGCTCTCGTCAATACATCTGGATCTAAATTAACAACGTCAATATAAACAGGTTGAGAGAATAGAGGTAAAATTTCCATTACAAATGTAGAGTTGAAACTATACTTTTAAGTGATTCATGTTGCACGGGTGTCAATGTGCCGTGCTTCTCGTATGCATTCTTTTGATATAAAAAGAGTGCGTGCTTTAACAATGACTTCTCTGCAGGAGAGAGAATTGCTGATTTATTAAACATGGGATGATCCTTCGACATGGATATCTTAGCGAATTCAGATCAAGTGTCCATGGATTTCCAAATTTGTTTCACGGTTTCAACATTTAATCCTGCGATACCTTGATCTTCAACGGGTGGCATATTATTTATCTCATGATCAACGAATAGTTTATGCCTTGTATCAGGATCCATATACTTAAATGCCAGAATATATCTATTAAACATAAACTTGGGCGTTGGTGGTCTGCCTGTGTGTGGTATCCTACCATCAAATATAACAACACGACCAGGTTTAGGTGTCACAATACGTTGTGCTTCTAATTGATCATCATAAAATATAGTCTCACCACCCCAGTCTGGTCTCCACTCTGCATTGAGATATACTAATACAGTTTTATTATCATCTACAAAATATGGTGCGTCACAATGAATACCTGGTGAATCATTATACTTAAGCACATTGATATATGATGAGTAACAATTCTCACGCGGGGGCATATCTGGGCAAACTGCTTCAAGATATGTCAGTATATCTTTCCATAGTGGATTGTCACTGCCATGTAAACCTGGTGAGTCATACTCTTTAGGGTCATCAATAGGACAATAATTATAGAATTGGTGTGTCCAATACATCCCTGCTAAATCTAATTCAGGTTGTGATTCTGTGGGTGGCACATCCACTCTGGTATAGAAGTAAGGAAGATGCACAACCTGTGCAAACATATCCTCACTCACTAATTTTGTATCAAATACTTTAATGGACATAATTACCCATTACATTTAAGGACATAACATATCTATCTTTATTTGTTTTGTTGACCTCAGTCTTATGTGTCAACCAACCTGGAAAAAATAAAACATCATTAGTATGCACATCGATGTATTCCCAGTCCATCCCTTGATCATAATAATTATAGTCAAGAGGTTCTCCTAGTTTATACTGGCAAAATGGATTCTTCACCATAAATCTACCACTACCCTCAGGCACATGTAGATAGGCAGCGCAGGCAACTGTAACATTTTGATGATGATGCTCTGCTGTCCATGCACCCTTAGGATGCACATTTATCCATGAATCTGATAGATGTTTATTCATGGGAGATAGGTGCCAAATATCCCACACTCTATTCACACGCTCATAAAACCATGGCAGGAAGTCCTTAAACTCCTCCCATACATGAGGTGGCACTTCTTTACTTATCACGACACTTGTTGTGCCTCCACCTTTCTCCATGGTGTCATATTGTTTCTCTTCAATGAGAGATTTTGCTGCACCTAGGTGACCCATGGTCCTTGCTTTTAGTGGTGACTTCTCAAAGTTAAAGTCATACTTGCAGCGATGAATAATAGGAAATGGATTATAGGATTTCATACCATTGTCTGTCGCGTGGTCTTAAATGAGGATAACCATGTTGCATAGGAATGCTAACACTTAATCGTCTACCCTCTGGTTGTGCTTGATGATAACATCTAGCAGGGATGTATAACATATCACCCGCTTTCATTATAACATCAATAGCACAATCTAGGTCATCATGTTGTAGTCTCCACTCACTAATTTGTCCTACAATGTTTGATGCTCTGTTGTTATATACACGCCAGTGTGTCTCTCCATCAATCTGTATAATAAAATTGTTAGCGAAATCCTCATGAATCTTAAATGATTTACAATCCCTCGTGCCAGCATATATGTGCATCGATGATCTAATATGAGGGAATGTTTCTTCAACACTTCGCATGATTTGCTGGCGTTTTCTATCAATTTGATCAAAGTTATTGATGATAACATTGTGACCATGATTCCAGCATTCAACTACCTCACGTTGCTCCATGTGTGGACGTGACCAACATCTCTCAAACTCAGGTAATTGTATAAAACTTGCTGAAACTCTATCGATAAATTGTATATCAAAGAATTGTGGATTGTTAAGACAATACTCAACATCCTTGTAAGTAGCATAATACTCAGGGTCTTTGATTATACCCTGCCAATAATGTGGAGTGTCATCAATACTCCAGTCTTTATCAAGACCCTGCAAAATCGAATAGATCATGATCACAATAAAAATTAAGGTTTAATATAACCCTGAATGCATTAGTTGTTGGGTTAGATGATGAATGGAATTGATGACCATCAAATGCAAATAATGTATTTGCTTTCGGTGTCATTCTAAAACACTCATTATAATCTTGTAGTCTTGCTTTCTGCCAACGTTGATCAACATCACCATAGTTGGGATTATCATATTCATGAAAGAATACAGTGTCACCACTGCTATCATGTAAGTAAAATAATGCTGCATAATGATCACTCTCATGATCAGTATGTGGTCCATTGTGTGAATCTTTACCGTTTGCTAATTGTAATGCCAATCGAGCACGGAAGAATTTAACAGGATAAGGTAATGCATCACTCACACTATCTAGTAGTGGATTAAACATGGGCAAATATGGACTTTCTACGCCTTCCTGATCTAGCAGTACATGAGTAAACCCCAGAGTCTTTTGCTCCTCTGGAATATCACCTAGGGGCACATCACCAAACTGTGCAGTTGTGGGTGTGTAACTAATATCCTCAGATAGAAAAAACCATGGAAATCCATTCATCCCTGAGGTCAACTTATATAACCTTGCGAGATAACTAGGAGTCAAAAGATTATCTACTTGGATATATTTCATGATAATGTGTGGAAAATGCTGTTATATTAAATGAGAGAGATATCCTATCACCGTCACCTGCGGATGCTGAAACTGCATGTTGCAACCATGATGGAAAGATCACGAGTTGATCTACCTCTGGGAATACATCATACTCTGTCTCATTTATAGGACCCCATCGTCGCACGTTATCACCATCACCCCAGTATTCTTTCATCTGTGAGTAATTAAGATCTCTGATAAATGAGAGATGACCATAACAACAATCAGGTAGTTGCAAATAATATACACCAGATAACACACCGCCAGGATGTGTGTGGACATGATTAAATGCACCCTTGTTGTTAATATTGATCCACATGTTGATCATCTTCAATGTGTAATCATTGAATCCGAATTCATCAGCAGCAGCATATGCTCGCTCCATGATGGCATCTCTAATATCTTTCATCGGATTGATATCCATCACACGATCAATAAAGTCATGTGATTGCCACCCACCCATGTTGGATTGTTTACGACCAGCAGGATCTTCATCTCTCACATGATATACAAAATCAGTGAGAGGTTGTCTGTCTATGCCTACATTATCAAATTTCCAAACAGGTGTTGGAAATATCAATTCAGTCTTCATTACCGTCAGTAAAAGTAAACTCTCGATCAGTTACATTAGGGTCAACATGTCTTTTATACAGTGACATTGCTTCTACTGCACCTGAGAGTTTATTCATATGATCTCTCTTAACCTGCAACTCTTCCAAAGAGATCTTTGTGATCGTAGAAGTATAATGCATGTTGTCAAGTGCTTCCTGCAGTTTAAGATACTCTTCTTTAGTATCCTCATACTGCTGAAGGAAATTCATAACGAGTTGATCAAAAGTAATAAGACCTTCGATAGTCCCATTATCAATTCTTTTCTGATCTTCAGTAGCAACTCCTGCCTGTTGGGCAAGATCTACTTCCATCACGTCTTGTTCTTTAGACATAGTTACATAAACCTTTTGATGTTTTTATTTAGTGCAAGGATTGCTTTGTGTGATGCAATGCGCTCCCTGAGTGTCTCCATTTCCATAAATGATTTATGGCGTTGATACTCCATAATAGCATTGTTTTCAAAATCTGCCTCATTGGCAGTCTCACAATGAAAATCAATGTTACTATTACTTAGGAAACTTCTGTGGACTGGCACCCACTGGCAGAGCGGAGTGCCTGCCTTAATTAGATACTCACCCTCTTCTACTTTGTGCCAGAAAAGTTGTAAGTTAATCTCATATGAATATGAAGGATCAACTACACCCGTAGGTGGTGAGAATCTATCCTCATCCCAGTATGGAATAGGCATTTGAATAAACACCAGATCAGGATGTGCTTGCACTCTCCATGGCAACTCTAGTTTAATTGTCCAGTCAAGCACATCTTTCTGTTGATCTACTAGATGACGCATACCCTCAGTCTGTTGAGGAATATGTGCTGACACATATTTACCTGGACTGATAGATGTGCAGAATCTCATCTGTGAGATCCACTCAAAGTTTACACCAGTGCCATCAGTCTTGATAAGAATATCAGCAGGGCATGGCAACACATAACCTGAGTCCATAACATCTCTCAATGCTGGGCAAGTTACGGCATGCTCATACAACTCAGGGAGACTATCTTCCCCTGCTAATT
>CEUQ01039407.1_pt1 | contig 19543 bp, 20 predicted proteins | sample 361491 | NCBI WGS metagenome assembly CEUQ01 (sample SAMEA2622796, study PRJEB7988) | marine metagenome | biome: marine biome (ENVO:00000447); feature: marine epipelagic mixed layer (ENVO:xxxxxxxxx); material: "saline water (ENVO:00002010), including plankton (ENVO:xxxxxxxx)" | depth 120 m | reverse complement strand
TGCTACCGGCTGCCGCCTTGGGCTTGTCCTCGGAGACGTCAGGCTCGGGCTGCTGAGCAAACGCGCCGGCGGCGGTCGCCGCGACAGGCGCCTCAGGCTCCGCCTTCTCGTCCGCGTTAGCGTCGGTGTCGGTGGACTTCTTCCCCTCGACAGTCTTGCGCAGCGCGCTGTCGGTTTCCGTGAGCTGTTTCTTTATCGTGCCCGTCGGGTCCAGCGCGCTGGTCACGGCCTTTTTGGCTTTGATCGGCGCCTCGACGGCCTTCTTCACGCCATCGAGTTCAGCGTCCTTGGCGTAATCGTCCATCGCCTTCTGGAACTCACGCGCCATCTTGCGCGCCTTGCCCATGTATATGCCGACCGTCCGCAGAACCTTGGGGAGGTCCTTCGGTCCAACGACGATCAGCAGCAAGCCGCCGACCACCGCCAGTTCAAACCAGCCGAGATCAAACATGGCGCGTCACCAGAACGAGGTTCGGACCCTTAGGCCCGGTTGACGGTCTGGTCCTTGGGCTCGTCGCTTTCAGCCGGAGCCGCCGTGCTCTCGATCGTCTGAGGGGCTTCCTCGACGGTCTTGGCCTGCGCGGTGTCCTCCTCCTTCATGCCGGACTTGAACTCCTTGATGCCCTTGGCGAGGTCGCCGGCGAGCTTCGGAATCCGGTCACGGCCAAACAGCAGAAGAACAATCACCAGCACGATCAGCCAGTGCCAAATACTGAAGGTACCCATAGTCGTGGACCTCTTGTTTCGTTCGGTTCCTGTGGGCCGCTTGCGTGCAGCCCTCCCTGTGAAGGGAAACATATAATGGTCTTGGCCTGCGCCCGCCAGCGCAAAAGCGTGCACATTTGCGCGCGTGGCAATCGATCATTTCCGATAACTTAGGCGAAATTGTTGCAAGAACGGGTCAGCAATCAGCCCGACAGGGGTTGGTTCCGTTCATGATCGGCTCTGCAAGGGAAGACAAATACGGCATCGGGTTCAAACCGGATTTTGACATCCTGTCCCGGCGACGGGACGTCCTGACCGGTGATCCTGGCCCTGAGTTCGTTGCCGTCGTCCAGGCGCAAGGTCACAAGGCTCACGTAGCCAAGCGGATGATTGGCAATCACCCAGGCTCCGCGACCCACGGCATGTGCCTCACTGCAGAGTTTCAAGCCTTCGGGGCGAACCAGCACATCAACCTGCTCGCCCTCGCCAATATCTCCCGCATCCACCCTTCCGATCGGCGAATCCACAACGCCATTGGTCACAATACCGTGCAGCCAGTTCACCTCGCCGAGGAACTTCGCAACAAAGGCCGATGCCGGGTTGCGGTAGATTTCCGACGGTTTTCCGACCTGTACCAGACGGGCTTCCTGCATGACCGCAATCCGGTCACCCATATACATCGCCTCCTCGGCGTCGTGGGTCACCACGAGCGCGGCGGCACCGACATCGCGCAGGATGCGCAGGGTGAGATCGCGGACTTCTTCGCGCAACCGAACATCAAGGCCGGAAAAGGGTTCGTCGAGCAGCAACACGGGGGGCCGGGGCGCGAGGGCGCGCGCCAGGGCGACGCGCTGCTGTTCACCGCCCGACAGCATGTGCGGGTACTTGCGGCCATAACCCGGGAGGCCGACCTGTTCGAGCAGTTCCCCGACCCGCGCCTGCCGTGTTGCCCGGTCCAGCCCCTTCAGGCCAAAGGCGATGTTGTCCTTGACCCGCATGTGCGGAAAAAGCGCAAAATCCTGGAACACCAGCCCGACGCCTCGTTCCTCCGGCGCCCAGTCACGACCGCCACCCGAAACATGCTCGCCGCCAACCAGAATGTTGCCGTGGGACAGCGGCTCAAGCCCGGCCGCGAGGCGCAGCGCCGTTGTCTTGCCGCACCCAGACGGACCGACGAGGCAGACGATCTCGCCGTCGCGGACCTCCAGGTCGAAACTGCGCAGCGCTTCAACGCCATCATAAGCGTGGGTCACGTCTTGGAATGACAGTCCGGCCATGAACCCTTCACTGTTGGGATGCAAAAACTATCTGCAGATCATTCGCAGTTACAAGTGCGCCACTCAACCCTCGTCTTCAAGGGCCTCATGATCACGATCATCGTCATCGTCGTCCGAGACCTCGGCGGGATCAACGTAAAGATGATCCTTCAGACGACCGACCGGCGGCAAGTCTGGGCGCGCATCCAGAAGACCCGCAGCCTTCATCTCGTCGCGACCAGGCAGATCGTCCAGTGAATCCAGACCAAAATGCTCAAGGAATTGCTGATTGGTCCGCCACTGCAGCGGCCGCCCCGGCACGCGCCTGCGCCCCGATGGCCTGATCCAGCCAATTTCAAGCAACAGATCAAGCGTGCCCCTGGACAGCCCGACACCACGGATCTCCTCAATTTCGGCGCGAGTCACGGGCTGATGGTAAGCCACGATCGCCAGGGTTTCGAGCGCAGCGCGCGACATCCGGCGTTGCCGCTTCACCCTGATTTTCAACCTATCGCCAAGATCGCCGGCGGTGCGGAATGACCATTTCCCAGCCACCTTGACCGGTTCGACGCCCCTGCCCTCGTAGTCGTTCTGAAGGTCAGCAAGCAGCGCGGGAACATCACGATCGGCAGGAAACCTAGTCGCGATCTCCTCCTCGCTCAGCGGCTGGGGTGAAGCAAACAATAGGGCTTCAACCAGACGGGCGTCTTCAGACGGCATGCTCATGTGTCGTCCTCCTCGCGCTGGGTTCGCATTTCGATCGGCGCGAAGGCGCCGGTCTGACGCAGTTCGATCTTGCCCATCCTGGTCAACTCCAGACTTGCGGCCAGCGTGGAGCTCACCGCGGAACGATAATGTATGCCGCCCTTAACCTCCGGAGGCAGCAGGGCAAACATGTCGCGCCAATCCGGCAGGTCGCCCACCAGTTCGGTCAGGCGTTGCAGCGCCTGCTCCATGGTGAACACCTCCACCGGCCTGGGCTTCCAGTCCCGATGCTCTGTGCGGCGAGTATGATCTGCGTAGGCATTCAGCAGATCGTAGAACGAAGCATTCCATTCGACATCGACCTCGACCGGAATGCCCTCGGCGTTGCCGCAACGGAAAAGATCGGCACCCAGTTGAGGGCGCTGCATCAGCTTCTTGGCGCCTTCGCGGGTCGCTTCGAGCCTGCGCAGATGGAACTGCAAGGCTTCGGCCATTTGTTCCGGACTGGGGTCTTCGTCCTCATCGACCGGCAACAGCAGGCGCGATTTCAGATAAGCGAGCCACGCGGCCATCACGAGATAGTCGGCCGCAAGATCCAGCCTGATATCGCGAACTTCTGCGACAAACTGAAGGTACTGATCGGCCAGTTCCAGGATCGAAATCTGCGTCAGATCGACCTTCTGCTGCCGGGCGAGCGTCAGCAGGATGTCGAGCGGGCCCTCGAAGGCATCGACATCGACAATGAATGCGGATTTGGTCGCCTTCGCGTTACCCGGCCAGGGATCCTCGAAGGCATCGCTCGTTCCCTGCATCTCGCCGCTAACTCCCCAGTCCCGCCATCATCAGGATCACATCTCGGACATACAGCAACGGACCCGTGAGAATCCAGCCAAGGACGTTGAGATTGGCACCGATCTGTTGACCGATCAGCGGCGGCAGGGCGATCAGTCCGATGATGATCAGCATGCCATAGCGCTCGATCTGGGCGAACTGCCGCGCCAGCGGGAGTGGCAGCAACCCGGTCAAGACCCTGCCACCGTCCAGCGGCGGGATCGGCAGCATGTTGAACAGCGCTAGAACGATGTTCAGCAGCAACGCGTTGTTGAGATTGTGGGCCAGCCAGAAATCCACGCTGTCCGGAAACAGCGTGACGGTGTGAAACAGCAGTGCCGCGATGAACGCCATCAACAGATTCATGCCCGGTCCTGCTGCGGCGACCCAGATCATGTCCCGCTTGGGCTGTTCCAACCGGTTGACATTGACCGGCACCGGCTTGGCGTATCCGAACAGGAAAGGTGCACTCATCAGCAACAGCAAACCCGGAAGCACAAGGGTTCCAAAGCGGTCGATATGGACAAAAGGGTTGAAGCTCACACGGCCCATCTGCTTGGCCGTGTCGTCTCCCAGCTTCCAGGCCACCCAGCCGTGGGCGGCCTCATGCAGCGTGATCGCAAGGATCGACGGAATCAGCCAGACCGAAATCTGGTAGAGCAGAGTACCGAGATCGAGACCCATCAGGCACTCATATCCAGCAGATCCTGAAGCTCGAACATGGCGGCAGCACGGTCGAACGAGTTATCGCGAGCCGATCGATTGGCTGCTGCCGCAGACACCCGGCGCAGAGCATCCCCCGCCAGTTCCGGCACCGCTTCAGCCACCGCGCGGCGTGTCACCAGGGGCTGATTGCAGTGCATGACGACATCGCAGCCTGCCCCAAGCGACAGTCGTGCCCGTTCTTCGTGACTGCCTGACAAAGCGTTCATGTCGATGGCATCGCTTGTCAGCACACCATCAAAGCCCAGTTCGCCACGAATAACATCCCCGATCACCGCCGCCGATTGTGTGGCAGGCCAATCCGCGTCGATCGCCTTGTAGACAACGTGAGCCGTCATGCCCCAGGGAATGTCGCGCAACGCCTGGAACGGTTTGAAATCTTCACCGCGAAGCAGGTCCAGCGGCACATCGGTCGATGGCAGAACATCATGCGGGTCCGCGGCGACACGGCCATGACCCGGCATGTGTTTGATCATCGGCTGAACGCCGCCGGCCGCAAGGCCGACACAGTAAGAGCGCGCCGTCGAGGCGACTATCTGCGGATCGTAGCCGAAAGCGCGGTCGCCGATCACGTCATGCATGCCCGCAACCCTCAGATCGAGGCACGGCGCACAGACGACATCGATCCCCATGGCGGCCATATCGTCGGCCAACAGATGCCCGGCCAAGTATGAAGCTCGGTCCCCGGCCACACCAAGCTTTTCGGCAGGCACGCCCGGCCACCAGTGCGGCTCCCGCAAGCGGGCCACGCGGCCACCTTCCTGATCGATCATGACCGGAGCATTATCCCGACCCACAAGAGAGCGAAATTCTTGTGTTAGTTTCGATACTTGATCAGGTTTTTGAATGTTTCGCGAGAATAAAATTATGCCGAGGGGATCACAGTCCCGGACGAACGAACGCTCCTCGTCGTCATCGAGAGCCAGACCGCCAAGATCGGTGATCAGCGCACGCGCCATACCCTCAGGGCCCGACCACGAGACAGTCGATATCACGCTGCTTCAGGGACGCACACAAGGCTTCGGCCCCAGCCGGGCTGTCGTAGGCGCCGACCTGAAGCTGATAGAATGTGGCATTACCCAGAACCGCCTCGATGATCAGAGCATCGACATCGCCGAGCAGATCGTGCTCGTTGTTGAAATGTCGCGCCCACGCCGCGTCGGCCGCCTCGCGAGACGAGTAGGCCGCGATCTGGACACGCGAGATGCCACCGGTGTCCGGCGTCGAAAGCGCGGCAACTTCTTCGCCTTCTTCGGGCATCGTGTCGGTCGAGGTCGAGGTGGAAGATTCTATTGTCCCACCTTCGAGTGCCGCAGCAACATCGGCAAACGAGATCGCACCACTCGCGGTGCCGGACGCTTCCAAGACAGCCGTTTGGGTCTCGGCCGGATCCTCAGGCGGTTGGGGCTTGTCGCTTGGCAGCGGCAGTCCTGTGGGAACTGCGTTGGCGGCCTCGGTCATGACGTCGTCCATGAACGTCGTGACCTCGTCGGCACTGAAAAGCGGATCGGTCTCAACGCTGTCGATGATGTCGGCCACCCCCGATGCCTCGACGTCGATAACCCCCTCATCAGCGTCGCCTGCGGTTTCAGCTTCCAGCGCCATGGGCTCTTCAGGCTCGGGAAGCAGAACCTCCAGTGTTTCGCTTTCTTCACCGGTGATCGGGCCTTCCAGGACAAGAATGTCGGTGTTGGGAATTTCTTCGCCGCCCGGATCGTCCGGGACCTCCTTGTAGGGAGACGTATCGGCCATGAACAGCGGCACCTCGCCCGACGTTGTCGTCGTGCCCTGCATCATCTGGTAGCCCTTCCAACCACCAAATCCCACGACCGCGATCAGAAGCGCAGCCACCATCCAGATCATTCGAAACCCGCGCCGAGGGCCGTCGTCACCTTCCCGGGACTCCGGCTCGACATAAGCAGGGCGCGGGGTTGCCGCCGGAGGCGGTGGTGGCGGCGGGGCCGGCGCCTCGACCTCCAGGAGCACCTCGGGGGCCAGCTCGGGTGTCTCCGCGACCTGTTGGGGCGTCTGGGGGCTGCTGCCGCCGAAAAGTTTGGGTTCACGCCGCGTGGTCAGCGCATTTCCTCCTTGGGCTCGACACCGAACAGACCCAGCCCTGCGGCCATGACCTGCCTGACGCCGTCAATCAACGCAAGCCTTGCACGAGTCAGGTCGACATTATCCTCCACAAGAAAGCGGAGGGAAGGATCGTCACGTCCTTTGTTCCACAGGGCATGAAACTCACCGGCAAGATCATTGAGGAATGTGGCGATCCTGTGAGGCTCATGCGCCTCGGCTGCGCCCTGCACGACACGCGGCCAGCGCGCCATCGTCTTGATCAGGCCGATTTCCGCTTCATCGATCAGACCAGAGAGATCGGCACCCGTCAGATTGCCCGTATCGACCCCCGCTTCGGCCGTGTTGCGCATGACCGAACAAATCCGCGCATGTGCGTAGTGCACGTAGAACACGGGATTGTCCTTGGACTGCTCCTGCACCTTCACCAGGTCGAAGTCGAGCGGCGCATCGGACCGACGGGTCAGCATGATGAACCGCACCACGTCCTTACCCACAGCATCGACCACATCACGCAAGGTAATGAACCGTCCCGCCCGCTTGGACATCCTGAACGGCTCACCGTTCTCAAACAGGTTCACCAACTGGGTCAGCAGGATGTCGAAATCAGCCTTGCCGTCCGACAGAGCGGCGACCGAGGCCTTCAAACGCTTCACATAGCCGGCGTGATCGGCACCGAAGACATTGATCAGCAGATCAAAACCGCGTTCGACCTTGGCGTTGTGGTAGGCGATGTCGGGCGCGAAGTAGGTCCAGGTGCCATCGGACTTCTTCAGCGGGCGATCGAGATCGTCACCGAAATCCGTCGAACGGAACAGGGTCTGAGGCACCGGTTCCCAATCTTCCGGCGCCTTGCCCTTCGGCGGTTCCAGAACGCCCGTGTAGATCAGCCCCTTGCCTTCCAGTTTCGCAAGGCACGCCTGAATACCCCCGGATTCCACCATGGCCCGTTCGGAACTGAAAATCTCTTGGCGAATGCCGACTTGCGCCAGATCATCTCGGATCATGTCGAGCATCGCCTCGATCGTGGTATCCCGGACCGCTACCAAGGCCTCGGGCAGCGGGCTTACGCCGCGTTCGACGGTGCCCACCGCATCCTTCAGGGCATTGCCGCGTTCAGCTGCCAACTTTTCGGCCACCGGGATCAGGTATCCGCCCGGGTAAAACCCTTCGAACGCATCATCGTCGACCGTCTCACCGATCGCCTGGAGGTAACGCAGGTAGACCGACCATGCCAATGTATCGACCTGTGAGCCGGCATCATTGACGTAATACTCACGTGTGACGTCGTAGCCGACCGCTGCCAACACTGAGGCCAGAGCATCGCCATAGACAGCACCACGGGCGTGACCGACGTGCAGGGGCCCCGTGGGGTTGGCCGAGACATACTCAACGTTCGCCGTCTTGCCTTGACCGATATCAGGTAGCAGCGCCGCGGGGCCCATGGTCAGCAATTCGGCCAGGCGTTCGTGCCAGAACGTGGTGGCTAGGCGAATGTTCACAAATCCGGGACCCGCGACATCAACGCTCGACACGTCGGCATCGTACTGCAACTTCTCGGCAATCCGTTCGGCGACATCGCGCGGTTTCATGCCTACGGCCTTCGACAGAACAAGAGCCGCGTTGGTCGCGACATCCCCATGGTCGGGATCGCGTGGCGGTTCAGCAAGAATGCGCGAGAGATCACCGCCTTCCGGCAGTGCGCCCGAGGACTGCAAATCTTGAATAACTACCTGAACTTTTGATGTAAAATCGTTGAAAACATTCATCTTTTTTTGACCAAAAAACGTTGATGTTCGTCTTGGGCGAACCGATCCGTCATGCCCGCAATATAATCGGCGATCACACGCATCCGCGCGGTCTCGCTTCCGGCGTCTGCCCTTCGTCGCCACTCGTCCGGCAGGCGTTCCGGGTCAGTCGAATAGTGGGCAAAGAGATCGCGCACAACCTCAGCCGCCCCGAGGCGACCGTCCTGGACACGTTCATGGTGGTACATATTCGTGAACAGCCACGCCTTCAATGCCTGGTTTGCCTCGGCCACTGACGAACTGAAGGCAATCACCGGGGCGCCGTGCCAACGAACGTCATCGGCCGTTGTCACACCGCTTTCCGAAAGACGAAGGCGAGATTCCTCGGTGAGGTCACCCACCAGCCGGTTGATGATGCGGCGGACTGTTTCCTGGACCAAACGGTCCTTGTCGGCATCCGGATATCGTTGGGTCACGTCCCGCACGGCATCCCCGGCCAGCGGCGCTTGCTCCAGATCCTCCAGTAGGAACAACCCTGCCCGCAGACCATCGTCGATATCGTGGCTGTGGTAGGCAATGTCGTCGGCGATCGCGGCCACCTGGGCCTCCGCACCGGCGAAGGTATCGACCTCCAGGTCATGAACGGCACAGTAGTCGCTGATGGCGCGCGGGACGTCGGCCGTGACGGGGCCGTTGTGCTTGACCACCCCCTCCAGCGTTTCCCAGGTCAGGTTGAGCCCGTCGAAATCGGCATACCGGGTCTCAAGTTCCGTCAGGATACGCAACGTCTGCACATTGTGGTCGAACCCGCCCCAGGGCGTCATGACGTCATCCAGCACATCCTCGCCGGCATGGCCGAACGGGGTGTGGCCAAGATCATGCGCCAGGGCCAGCGCTTCGGCGAGGTCTTCGTTCAGGCCCAGCGAGCGGGCCACGGAGCGGCCGATCTGTGCCACTTCCAGGCTGTGTGTCAGCCGCGTGCGGTAGTGATCGCCCTCAGTCGCGATGAAGACCTGGGTCTTGTTCATCAACCGGCGAAAGGCGCGGCAGTGCACAATCCGGTCGCGGTCTCGTTGAAACACTGAGCGGCTGCGGCTCTCTGCCTCGGGAAAGCGCCGCCCCCGACTCAGATCGGGATCGCAGGCATAGGGTGCTAGAGCGCCGCTGGTCATGTCGCGGAACCTAGTTTGCCCGGGGTGCAAGAGCAATCGGATGAATTGACACACCCTCCCGACTGCCTACATAGAGGACACAGGAGATTGAACGTCATGAGTGAAGCGGCAGTCCAGACCGGAATCAACGTCACGCCCGACGCAGCAAAGCGGATCGGCGAGATCATGGCGGCCGAACACGGCAGCCCCGAGACGGGCCGCCTTCGCATCGTCGTGACCGGTGGCGGTTGCTCCGGTTTTCAGTATCACTTCAAGATCGACGAAGGCGCCGAAGACGGCGACATCGAGTATGTAACCGATGGCGCCAAAGTCGTGGTGGACGATGTATCTCTGCAGTTTCTGGCGGGCTCCACTCTGGAGTTCATCCAGAACCTTGAGGGCAGCTACTTCACGCTGGAAAACCCCAACGCGACGTCGTCCTGCGGCTGCGGCACCTCCTTCGCGATCTGACCGTCCGGCTCCGGCGCCATCAACGCCAATTTTGGTGGTTATCCCCACGACCACGGACCTTGTGCTCTGGCGACCGCGTGAACGGCTATGTATCGTCGGGCCATGAAAATCGCCACCTGGAACGTTAATTCCATCAAAGCCCGCCTGCCGAATGTCCTCGAGTGGCTGAAGGACGCAGCACCCGATATCGCGCTCCTGCAGGAACTGAAAACCGTCGAAGACGGCTTCCCGTTCATGGAAATCGAGGAGCTCGGCTACAACTGCGCGGTTGCCGGACAGAAGAGCTACAACGGCGTCGCCGTGCTCTCCAAGCATCCGCTCGACGTCGAAACGAAGGTTCTTCCGGGCGACGACAGCGACGAACAGGCTCGTTACCTCGAGGCCTTCACAAACGGCGTGCGTGTCGCGTCGATCTATCTGCCCAATGGCAACCCGGCACCGGGTGACAAATTCGACTACAAGCTCGCCTGGATGGGCCGCCTCGTCGATCATGCGCGCGAACTCCTGGCTTTGGACGAGGCCGTGGTGCTGGGCGGCGACTACAACGTCTGCCCCACCGACGCTGATGTCTGTGATCCCGCCGGCTGGGCCGATGACGCCCTGTGCCGTCCGCAGTCACGCGCACGGTTCCGGGAAGTCCTCTGGCTGGGCTATACGGAAGCCTACCGCATACTCCACCCCGACACACAAAGGGCTTGGACCTTCTGGGACTACCAGGGCGGCGCCTGGCAGAACGACAACGGCGTCAGGATCGACCACCTCTTGCTGTCACCCCATGCCGCCGATCGACTGGTGGCCTGCAAGATCGACCGGGAACCGCGAGGAAAGCCAAGGGCCTCCGACCACACGCCCATCTGGTGCGAGCTGTCGCCATGACACTGGCAATCGCTCGGCACGCTTGAGACTTTGCAGCCGGCCGCGGCTATGCTTCCCTGTTGTCGATGCACAGAAATGAGGAAACGCCATGGCAGCCGTTCCTGAACAAGCCAATTCCTGGCCCTTGTCCACCCCTCGCGAAACACGCCTGGGGCGTGGCCGACACACCCGCGGCCGGCTCGGTTTTGTCCTCTTGAGCAGCGAAGAAACCGCTGACGACGATATCCGCACCATTGTCCCGGACGATGTGGGTGTTTTCTACACACGCGTGCCGCTGGCTGATCCCGTAACAATCGAGACCCTTGCCGCCGTCGGCTCGGATCTCACACGGGCCGCCTCCATCCTGCCGCCGGAAATGGACGCCATCGCCTATGTCTGTACATCAGGCAGCGTGGTCGTGGGCGAAAACGAGGTCGCACGTGCACTTGCTGAGGGACAACCCGGCGCAAAGACAACATCGCTCGTGACCTGTGCTGTCGAGGCCATGCACGCCTTGGGCATGCAGAAGATTGTACTGGGGACACCCTATCTGGATGAGGTCAACCACTTCGAAGCCGACTTCCTCGTCGACCGAGGTTTCGACGTTCTCGACGTCCAGGGCCTGTGCCTGGAGACCGGTCAGATGATGTGCATGGTCGAACCCGAGGACATCGTAAAGCTCGCCCTGGAGATCGACCGGCCCGATGCCGATGGTATCTTCATCTCGTGCAGCGCGCTGCGAACCGTCGAGGTGGTTGAGGAAATCGAGCAAAAGACCGGCAAGCCCTGTGTGGGCAGTAACCACTCGCTGATCTGGCGCATGATGCGGCTGGCCGGTATCGACGACCATATCGAGGGCCTGGGTCGGCTCTATCGGGAGCACTGAGCCATGGCACCCGATGATGCGCGGCCGTCACGTTGGCCTGCTTCCAGGGTCCGTACGCCCAGATTCGACCAAGGCAGAAACCACCGCGCGGCCATCGGTTTCATTCTCCTCGCCATGGAGCAGACGGTCGACAGTGACATGGCACTCCATGCGCCCGATGGTGTCGGAGTGCATTGCGCCCGAGCGCCCATGGCCAACCGCGTCAGTGTCGAAACCCTCAAAGCGATGACCACCGGTATCGGCGATGCGGCCGGCCGCATCCTGCCCGACAAGCAGCTCGATGTGGTGTGCTACGCCTGCACTTCGGGCAGTGTCGTGATCGGCGAGGACGCCGTCTTCGCCGAGCTCAATCGCGGCGCGCCCGGCGCAAAGACCACCTCGCTCATCACGGGTGTCATGCGTGCGCTCGACGCTCTTCAGGCAAAGCGCATTGTTGTCGCCACGCCTTACCTCGATGAGGTCAACCGTATCGAGGCGGACTACATGGTCGCGAAGGGTTTCGAAATCCTCGATATCCAGGGGCTCAACATCGCTGATGACGCCGACATGGTTCGTGTCACCCCTGACTACCTGCTCGAGTTCGGTACCGAGGTCGATCATCCTGATGCCGATGCCATTTTCATCAGCTGCGGTGCGCTGAGATCGGTCGAGATCATCGATGAACTGGAGGCGCGCACCGGCAAGCCTGTCGTGACGTCAAATCAGGCAATGCTGTGGGACTGTCTGCGTCTGGCCGGTGTCGATGATCGCCTCGACGGTATCGGCCGCCTGGTCCGCGAACACTGATGGGCGACAGAACTGTCTGCGAAGGCGGGTGCCTGTGCGGTGCCGTTCGTTATCGGTTCATCGGCGCGGCTCCGGCGACAAACTACTGCCATTGTTCCAACTGTCGGCGTGCAACTGGCGGCGCTGTGGCGGCGTTCGCCGATCTCGCACCTGGCCAGTTTGACTGGGTGTCCGGCGAGCCCATGTTTTATGCCTCCTCACCCGGAGTGCGGCGCGGATTCTGCAACGCCTGCGGTACCTCCCTGACCTATGAGTCCGACGATCAGGATGGTGGAGTCCATGTTCTGTCAGCCACGCTGGACCTACCGGTGACGCATCAGCCATTGGCGGTCTTCTGCAAGAACGAACGATTGCCGTGGCTGGATGTCGTCCTGCCTTCAACCTGAGAGGAACGATCATGACGGTTGATGCCGAAGGTGGCTGCCTGTGTGGCGCTGTTCGATATCGGATCACCCAGGACCCGCAGGTCCAGTGCTACTGCTGCTGCGAAACCTGCCAAGGCGCAAGCGGCGCACCAGCGGTGGCCTGGATCGCTGTTCCTGAAACAGGGTTTTCCGTGACACAGGGAGAACCCGTCTCCTACCATTCGTCCGCCCAGGGCATTCGCGAGTTTTGCGGTCAATGCGGCACGGCACTGACCTATCGGAACGAGGGCTACGCTGATCAACGGTTCCAGGCCGACAGCCTTGTCGCCATCACCATGGTGTCGCTCGACGACAAGGAAGCCTTCACACCATCCGAGCTGTTTCACGACGATGAATTGCCCACTTGGCTCACGGCCGAGAATCTGTGCCCCGGCGCTCTGCGTCACCATCCCGCAGATCCGTCATGGTGATGGTTCACGAAGACGGCTGTCTGTGCGGTGCCATACGCTACAGAATCAGTGAGCCCGCCAGGTTTTCAAGCCTATGCCACTGCCGAAGCTGTTGGCGCGCCTCGGGGCCGCCCGTTTCAGGATTTGTGGGTGTAGCCTCTGATCAATACGTTGAAACCCGAGGCGAACGAGCCCTCTATCGCTCGTCGCCCGGCGTCGAACGCGGCTTCTGTACGGCCTGTGGGAACTCCCTCACCTATGCCGGATCCGACTGGCCCGGTGAGATTCACATCTACACGGCCACCCTGGATGATCCTGACGTCACCCCGCCCGCCGTCCACACATCGATGGCTGACAACATTTGCTGGTTTGAAACCAGCGACAGCCTCCCCCGTCTCGACTCCTTCAGCAACAAGCCGAAAAACTGAAGCCGAATACAAAACCGGCACGCCCTCCAGGAGAACGAGCCGGTTTCTGAAGTCAGGTCGAAGTCATCAGTTCACAAGAACCTCGAAGCTGCCGCCCTGCTCGCCGGTGTTGCGGATCATGATGAACACGTCATCGATCCCATTGCCATCGGTCGAGAGGAAGACCTCTCCGTCATAGCCCTCGTGGCCATCGTACCAGTAGAACCCGTAGCCCGGTTCGTAACGGTAGATATCGGCCCGCAGGTACGGCATGTCGCGCGACGTCACCTCAATGTCGTACCAGCCTTCAGCCAGCGCCGGCAGGCGCATCCAGGTCAGGTCGCCATCGGTGAGAAGGGTCCCCTGCGCGGCCTGCGGTCCTGGCTGAATCGCCTCGGCGGACTCGGGCAAACCCTCGACCTTGGCATGATCGACAATCGTCAGGCTGTACTCGCCTCCACGGGTGCTCTCGTAGCCCGCTACCACAGCAACCAGTGACGCCCCATGGAAGGTGTCGACGATACGGCTGCCGTATCCCACGCCACCGTCATCGTCGAGAGCCCAGGCCGTCATGTCCCAGGTGTCGTAAAGCGCCAGCGTGCTGTCGAAACCGCTGATCGACGTATCGATTTCGATATCGACAAGCTGACCTTCGGCGACATCCAGAATGTACACGTTGGCCGGAGCCTGCGTGTAATCGGTCGGAATGGTCTGGTGCAATCCGATCGCACCAAGCGAAACCTGTGTCGGCTCGATCTGATAGGCCTGCAGGATCACTTCGCCGTAACCGCCATCGAAGCCGTCGAGCGTCAGCGTATACGACCCAGGCGTCAGTTCGGTCACAATCAGCGGATGCAGCGAGAACGCGGCATCATCTGATTCAAACAGGAGCCAGCCGTCTCCATCGAGCAGTGACATCACCGGATCGACGTCATCGTAGGCCGAGGTCGAGAAGTAGTACCAACCGGTCTCCTCAACCGTGAATAACAGATCACTGCCCAGTTGCTGAACGGTTTCGTCATTCAGCACCAGGTCAGCGAAGACACGCGGACCACCGCCACCGAAACCGTCGGTGCTGTACTCAACAAGGAATGTGCCGGCGTCACGCTGAAGATCCTCGATCACCATGACGTACTCGCCGCCATAGATGAACCCGTTCAACTCGACGGTCGCGTCCGGGGTCGGCAGATAGGGCGACGTAAAGATCGCTTCGCCAGAGATCCCGCCATAGCTGTCCGATTCATAGACCCGCACGCCAGGCTGCGCGCCTTCCAGACCGGTCACCGAGACGTATGGTTCCCGGGCCTCATAGGAGATAGAGAGCGCAACACTGGCGCTCTCACCGTCAGCTAGCATGACAGGCTGGTACGCAAGGCCACCGCCGCCGACGCTGACCCAGATTTCCGTGCCGTCGATCGAGGGCGCCTGCTGGGTGACGTTGTCGGCACGAACATCGAAATCGCCCGGCGAGCCAACGATGTCCTTGACCGCGATGTCGACCATCGCACCCGCGGGAACGTCGTAGAGGTAGAGCACCGCACTCCGGTCACCGCCATCACCGCGACTGACGTGCTCGAGACCACCGGCGCCTGCGATGCTCGCGCGCACGACCGGATCGAACCCGACGCCGCATGCCGCGCCACCCTGACCGGTCGGTGTGACCTCGATGCGAACGATCCCGGTATCCCCGGCCGTGAAACTGAATCGGGCGTTACCGCCAAGGGTATAGATGCTCTCGGAGACCGGAGCACCGCCAGCAAGCGTTGTTGTGGTCGCCTGCCCCCTGACATGGGACCGCAGGTTCGCGAGCGTTTCACCAGTTGGTGTCAGCGATGTTTCGTCACGACTCACGAGGCCAAGCGAGGTCAGCAGTGTGACATGGTCTTCATTATCGCCACCAAAACCCCTCTGGGCGATCGAATCGAGCGTGGCAGCCACACCAACGCTCTCAATGACATGGCCCAGCGTTTCCAGATTCGAGCGCTCGACCGCGCGCGAGACCGCGCAGCGGAGGTCGAGGTCGCCATCGACATCCAGCGGGCCGCCAGATGATTGCGCCCAGGCCGGCACCGTTGAAGCCAGAAGGCCGGCAATTGCAAACCCCTTGAGTCCGTATCGTTGCATCGCATCGCTCCTTCGCCCCGAATGATCCCACGTGGGGCCGCTTTCGTGAATTACCATACAAGCTATCGCAGGCGTACGGCGGAACTATGACCTCCGTCACCACGTCGGAGGTAACACGCTTCCGGGCCCGCGATCCTACACAGGGGACCGTGACGGTTCAGAGATCGGCGAAAACGTGCGTTTCGCCCTTGCCGCCGGGATGCGTCACCGCACCATAGCGGGCTGAACCCACCGTTTGCGCGTATTTCCAGATCGTGCCGGCGTTGTAGTCGGTCGGGCGCGGATTCCATGCGGCCCTGCGTGCGGCCAGTTTGTCATCGCTGAGCTCGACATCCAGCGTGCCCTTCTCGGCGTCGATGACAATCATGTCGCCGTCCTGCAGCAGGCCGATCGGGCCGCCTTCGGCAGCCTCGGGTCCGACATGGCCGATGCAGAAGCCTCGAGTGCCGCCGGAAAACCGGCCATCGGTGATCAGAGCGACCTTCTCACCCATGCCCTGGCCATAGAGCGCGCTGGTCGTCGACAGCATCTCGCGCATGCCGGGGCCACCCTTGGGGCCCTCAAAACGCACGATCAGCACGTCGCCCTCGTTGTATTTCTGGGCCAGAACCGCATCCAGGCACTCTTCTTCGGTGTCGAAGCAACGCGCCGGGCCGCGGAACTGAAGCGTCTTCTGCCCGGCGATCTTCACGATCGCCCCGTCGGGCGCCAGATTGCCCTTCAGACCCACCACACCGCCTGTCGTCGAGAGCGGATTGCTGGTCGGGTAGACAACGTCCTGGTTGGTAGGAAACTCAACGTCGGCATGGTTCTCCGCCAGTGTTTTGCCCGTGACAGTCATGCAGTCCCCGTGCAGAAAGCCCCCGTCGAGCAGGGCCTTGATCAGGATTGGAATCCCGCCGGCTTCGTAGAGATCCTTGGCGACATACTTCCCGCCCGGCTTCAGGTCGGCGATATACGGCGTCTTGCGGAAGATATCGCAGACATCCTCCAGCGAAAAATCGATCCCGGCTTCATGAGCCATGGCCGGGAGATGCAGTCCGGCATTGGTCGAACCGCCAGAGGCCGCCACCACGGTGGCCGCGTTTTCCAGCGACTTGCGCGTCACAATGTCACGTGGGCGCAGATTTTTCTCGATCAACTCCATTACGGCATGACCCGCGCGTTCGCAGAAGGCATCCCGGCTCTCGTACGGCGCAGGCGTCGAAGCGGAGTATGGCAGAGCCAGGCCAATTGCTTCCGAAACCGTGGCCATGGTGTTGGCCGTGAACTGGCCACCACACGACCCGCCAGACGGACAGGCCGCGTGCTCCAGAACACCGAGCTCGTCGTCGCTCATGCCGCCGGCGGCGTTCGAGCCAACGCCTTCGAAGACGTCGATGATCGTAACGTCTTTGCCGTGGAACTTGCCGGGCAGAATCGAGCCGCCGTAGATAAAGACCGACGGCACGTTGAGCCGGATCATCGACATCATCATGCCGGGCAGCGACTTGTCGCAGCCGGCCAGACCGACCATGCCGTCATAGCAATGGCCCCGCATGGTCAACTCAACCGAATCAGCAATGACTTCACGGCTGACGAGCGACGACTTCATGCCGGCGTGGCCCATGGCGATGCCGTCGGTCACGGTGATCGTCGTGAACTCACGCGGTGTGCCGCCTGCAGCCTTCACACCTTTCTTCACCGCCTGGGCCTGACGCATCAGGGTAATGTTGCAGGGCGCAGCCTCGTTCCAAGTTGTCGCGACACCGATGAACGGCTGAGCGACGTCATCATCAGTCAGGCCCATGGCGTAGTAGAACGCGCGATGCGGGGCGCTCCTGGGGCCGACGGAAACGTGACGGCTCGGCAGTTTGGACTTGTCCCAACGGGTCATAATGATCCTCCTGAAACCGCGTGATCTGTTGCGCCGGAGATTAGACCGGTTGGCGCACCAAAGTCACGGCTGTAGCCGCATCAAGCAGGCCTGTGATAGCAAGACTCCGCTGCCCGCGTCTGGACCCGTTTCTCATGCGTTACCCTCATCACGTTGCGATCTGCATCGGCGTCGCTCTGGCAGCTGGAGTCTGGGGCCTCTACTGGCTGCCCCAGCGGGAGCTGGAAGCCGCGGGCCTGACGGGCGGTTGGGGAACACTGGCGCAGTTCGTTTTGCCGTTCATCGCCATGACGCCCTTTATGATCTGGCGCTGGCGACGCCACGGCCTTGTCACCGGCGCCCGCTGGATCCTGACCGGTGTTCTGTTGGGCGGCGGGATTGTCTTTTATGCCAACAGCTTCCTGCTCACCGATGTCGTCCGCGCGCTGCTGCTGTTCTACATCACGCCCGTCTGGGCAACGCTTCTGGAGATTTTTGTCCTTAAACAGGCCGTGGCGAGGAGCCGTTACATCACACTCGTGCTGGCCTTGGCAGGAGTCTGGGTCGTCTTTGGACAGGACGGTGGTTTCCCCATTCCCGAGAATGCCGGTGACTGGCTGGCGCTGGCCGCCGGCGCCATGATTGCCGGCGGGGCGGCCCGCGTGAACGCGACACAGCCCGACAGTCCTCTCCCGATCCTCTACGCCTTCTATCTCTACGGTAGCATCATCGCGTTGGCCCTCGGTGCGGCGCTTCATGCATCCCTTGGGCCGTCCCCGCCTGTCGAGGCGTTGTGGGCGATGCTACCGTTCCTCCTGGTTCTGGTGTTTGCCCTGCTGATGCCGACAAACGGGCTTCTGATCTGGGCGCCGGCCAAGATCGGTGCGGGTGTCTTCGGCATTCTGATCCTGAGTGAGATCGTGACAGGTGCCATCAGCGCGGCCCTTCTTGCGAACGAATCCTTCGGCTGGCATGAGGCCATTGGCTGCTTTCTGATCCTGGCTGCCGGCACATTCGAGGTCGTGATGTCCAATCGCCGCGAAAGTCCGCAGTCATGATGAAACGTCTGTCCGGCGAGGGCCAGTTGATCCCGTCGCTCATGCTTATTGTCGCGGCTGCCGGCTGGGGCCTCTTCTGGATTCCCCTGCGCAAAATTGAAGAATCGGGAATGGACGCCGGCTGGGCCGGTGTCGCGCAGTTCATCACGCCCACACTAGTGATGCTGCCTATCGCTATTCTCTTCCTCTTCCAGCGCAAACCGACCGGCCTTGGACGATGGAAGACCGCCATCTTCACCGGCGGTGCCTTCGCGCTTTACGCCGACAGCCTGCTGCTCACCGAAGTCGCCCGCGCTTTGATCCTGTTCTACGTCTCGCCGGCTTGGAGCACGATGCTCGAGGTCTGGCTGATGAAGCGCAGGCTGACCTCGGCCCGTGTTGTCGCGATCCTGCTCGGCTTCGCAGGGCTCTATGTCATCCTGGGCGGTGACGGTTCGCTGCCCCTGCCCCGCAATGCCGGTGACTGGATGGCGATCGCGTCGGGCATGTTCTGGGCTTACGGCTCGACGCGCATCCGCATGACCCAGGAAGCTTCGCTCTTCGAAAACGTCTTTTCGTTTTTCACCTTCGGAGCAATCATTGCGTTGGGCCTTGCCCTTTTGCCGATCGAGGCCCTGGGTTCACCACCCGACAAAGAAACGGTGATCGATCTTCTGCCCTGGCTCCTGCTGATCACCTTCGGATTTCTGATTCCCGCTATGAGTATGCAGCTCTACGGCGCCAAGAAGATCGACCCCGGCAGGGTCGGCATCCTGTTTCAGACCGAAGCGCTCTTCGGCATCTTTAGCGCCGCGCTTCTGACGGCTGAGCCGTTCGGTTGGCAGGAGGGCATCGGCTCGGCCCTGGTCGTGGGTGCCGCGCTCACGGAAGTTTTCGTCAACCGCCCCCGCGCGCGGGGTGGCGCCGGCCCGCCCACCGCCGCACCGCCGTGATACCGCAGATCAAATTCCGGAATGCTGTCGGATCGATGCGCACAGAGCCTGGTAATTCTCCAATCCCGTAGGCTTGGTGATGCGCTCGTGTCAGACATTACGCAGCAGGGCCTTAATTTCCTCGCTGAGCGGTTCCTTGCCGGACTGGCTGGTCGCAACA
>CEUQ01056797.1_pt1 | contig 19631 bp, 16 predicted proteins | sample 361491 | NCBI WGS metagenome assembly CEUQ01 (sample SAMEA2622796, study PRJEB7988) | marine metagenome | biome: marine biome (ENVO:00000447); feature: marine epipelagic mixed layer (ENVO:xxxxxxxxx); material: "saline water (ENVO:00002010), including plankton (ENVO:xxxxxxxx)" | depth 120 m | reverse complement strand
TAAAGAATTAGTTAAATCTCTTCATCCTGATATCAATGGAAAAAATCAGGAAAATGAAGAAAAGCTTAAAGATATTATTAATGCTTATAATCAATTAAAATCTTCAGGTTTATGTTAACTTTTTTTTTAATTCTGCTAAAACATCATATAATTTAGTTTAAAGGAAATTAAGATGAGTACTGACACAAATAAAGAATTAGATATTGGCAATCCTGATACAGAAGTTTCAGTAAAAAAAATGTTCGACATTGACTCAGATTTAATGATACCTGCCTATAAAAAATCGAATGATTATGTTCCTGAAATTGATGAAGATTATCTTTTTAATAAAGACACAACTCTAGCAATTCTAGCCGGATTTAAACATGATCGCCGCGTGATGATTCAAGGATATCATGGAACAGGAAAATCAACTCATATTGAACAAGTTGCTGCTAAACTAAATTGGCCCTGTATTAGAATTAATTTAGACAGTCATATAAGCAGAATTGATTTAGTAGGAAAAGATATGATTGTTTTGAAAGATGGAAAACAAGTGACAGAGTTTCGAGAAGGATTACTTCCGTGGGCAATACAAAACCCTGTTGCACTGGTTTTCGATGAATATGATGCGGGAAGACCTGATGTTATGTTTGTTATTCAAAGAATTTTAGAAATTTCGGGTAAATTGACATTATTGGATCAGAACAGAATTATAAAACCACATCCATTTTTTAGACTTTTTGCAACTACAAATACAGTAGGCTTAGGAGATACAACAGGTTTGTACCACGGTACACAGCAAATAAACCAAGGACAGATGGATAGATGGTCTATTGTAAGCGCATTGAACTATTTACCTCATCAAGATGAATTAGGAATTGTTTCAACAAAAGCTAAATCTTATAACAACAAAGATGGGCGGGAAATTATTTCAAAAATGATTAGGGTGGCCGAATTAACAAGAAATAGCTTCGTAAATGGAGATATCTCGACAGTAATGAGTCCAAGAACTGTTTTAACATGGGCACAAAATTCAGAAATCTTTGATGATGTTGGTTTAAGTTTTAAACTAACCTTTCTAAATAAATGTGACGAACTTGAGAGACATACGGTTGCTGAATTTTATCAAAGATGTTTTGGTAAAGAGTTAGAAGATTATGAGTCCTCTACAAAAGAAGAGGAAAATGAAACCAAATAAGCAAAACGATCTTGATGAATTTAAGCGAGCACTCACTATGGCTATGCGCTCAATTTCAAAAGAAGATGAGCTCACCGTTAGCTTTGGGGCTGAGTCAGGAAGTATAAATGGTGTTAAAGCCAGATTACCTTTACCTAACAAAAGCATGAGCGCTAGACAATTAGACTCTTTAAGAGGTGAAGCTGACTCAATAGCTTTATTTATTGCGCATCATAAAGCGGATGTATCTAAAAAATATCTACCTGAAGGACAAAAAGCACGTGAAATATTCAATTCTCTTGAAAGAATTCGTTGTGAAGCAATTGGATCAAATGAAATGGCAGGTGTTGCAAAAAATCTTTATCAAATGGAAAAAACTAAATTAAGAAGAAAAGAGTTAGGATATACAAAGAAAGAAGGTGAAGAGAATTTTATTGAGGCTTTAAAATATATTGTTAGAGAAAAACTAACTGGTGAAGTTATACAAGAAACCAAAGCGAATATTGAAGCATGGAAGGATTGGATAGAAGATCGAGCAGAAAAAACAATAAATGATCTAACAAACGAAATTGACGACCAGTTAGCTTTTGCAAAAATTATCAGAAAACTTATAGGCGAATTAGAATTAGGTGACGAATTAGGTGATGAACCCGATGATGATAATGACGAAAATTCAGATCAGGATGAAGAATTATTTAATAATGATGAAGATGAACAAAATCAAAATGAGGAAAATAGTGAGCAGTCACCCGACACCTCAGAAATGGATATGAGCGATGATGAAGAAATGATCCAAAGTGATATGATTGAAATCGGAGATGAAGAAGATATTGACAACGAAGAGTTAACAAAAGCAATGAGAAGTCAAGGTGAGGAAGAAAATAAAAAGAGAGAAATTCCTTATAGAATATTTACAAATAATTTTGATGAAGAAATTAAAGCTCTTGATTTATGTGAACTTGATGAATTAGACAGGCTAAGAGAGTATTTAGATCAACAATTACAACATCTTCAAGGTGCAGTAACAAGACTTGCAAATAAATTGCAAAGAAAATTACTTGCTCAACAAAATAGATCCTGGGAGTTTGATCTTGAAGAAGGTTTGTTAGATGTATCTAAACTTACTAGAGTAATTATTGACCCAACATCGCCATTATCATTTAAAATGGAAAAGGACATAGAATTTAAAGATACAATTGTTTCATTGCTAATTGATAATTCTGGTTCGATGAGAGGAAGACCTATCACTATTGCAGCTATGTGTGGAGATATACTTGCAAGGACACTTGAGAGATGTGCAGTCAAAACTGAAATTTTAGGGTTTACTACTAAAGCTTGGAAGGGTGGAAGATCGAGGGAAAAATGGTTAGAAGATGGTAAATTGCCGGCGCCTGGAAGATTAAATGATTTGAGACATATTATATATAAAACAGCAGACGAACCTTGGAGAAGATCAAAAAGAAATTTGGGACTTATGTTGAGAGAGGGACTGTTAAAAGAAAATATAGATGGTGAAGCATTAGATTGGGCTTATAAAAGACTACAAATGAGAACTGAACAAAGAAAAATTTTAATGGTAATTTCTGACGGAGCTCCTGTTGATGACTCTACTCTATCCGTAAATGCAGGAAATTATCTTGAGAGACATTTAAAACATATGATTTCAACAATAGAAAAAGATGAAACAATAGAATTAGTTGCAATTGGCATAGGTCACGATGTTAACAGATATTATAAAAGGGCCGTCACAATCGTAGATGCCGAACAGCTTGGGGGTGCAATTACCGAGCAATTAGCTGATTTATTCGATGAAAATTACAACAATAGGTTAGGAAAAAAGTTGAGGCTCGTCTCCTAAGCTTTAAGGATCTTTTTTCTAAGTCTTTTTGCTTTAGTAGATAAATTAACATCCTTAGCCTTCAATAGAAAATTATCTAAACCTCCTGCATGCTCAACTGATCTTAAGGCGTTAGCGCTAATTTTAAACCTAACAGTGATATCTAGCTTTTCGCTTACTAGACTAACATTATTTAAGTTCGGTAAAAACCTTCTTTTAGTTTTATTATTAGCATGACTGACATTGTTACCCGTCATAACCTTTTTTCCACTAAGTTCACATACTCTAGCCATAACATTATCCTTAAACTTAAACAGTTTTTATATGCCTAACACATTCCAGTCAAGTTTAAGAAAATTAATTTTTAGAAATATTTTTAAGATAGTTTTTAGCTTCAATAACATTATTGTCACTTGCCTCACGAATAAATCTTAAAGCTTTCCTTTTATCTTGCTCTACCCCTAACCCTTTAAAATACAATAAACCAAGCCTGTAAGTAGCATTGAAGTAAGTATAATTATCATTACCATCATCATGTGCTCTTGCTTGCCTATATAGTTTGACTGCCTCTCTATAATCTCTTCTTCCAGAAAGTCCATTCTCATAACCTTTGGCAACTTCGAGTAGTCCAGGACCATAATTTTGTAGTGAGGATCTCTTAAAAAATTCCATAGCTAAGGCAATATTCTTTTCTACAGCCTTACCGTCCCTTAACCATGTTGCATAAACATATTGAGCCCTATCTAAGCCACTAATTGCTGCTTTTTCATAAAATTTAATCGCTTTGTCTTCATCTATATCAACTCCTCTCCCTTTTGCATAAATGACACCAAGATTATAAGTTGCACTTGTATATCCTGAATTAGAAGATTCCTCAAAAAGCTTTAAAGCTTCAGAGAAGTCTTGCTCAACACCTTTTCCACTATAATATAGGGCTCCAAGAAAAAATTTAGCTTCTGCATTTCCTTCTTCTGATTGTGCTCTTAAAATTTTAATATCTGTATCTACTGATAGTTGGGAATACCCAATATTGAAACTTAGAAAAATAGAAATAACAAAAATTAGTATTCTCATATTAAGATTTCCCTTTAATGAATTTAAATAAATGACCAGCAACCTTTCGAATTTGTATTTCTTCAGATCCCTCAGTTATTCTATACCTTCTATGATGCCTATATATATGCTCAAACGGCTTATACCTTGAGTAACCCATACCGCCATGAACTTGAATAGCTTGATCAGCAGCATTACAGACTAAACGATTGGCTCTATAATTACACATTGAAACTTTATCAGATAGATGAATAGCAACCTCAGGTTTTGTCATTTGATCCATCTGCCAAGCTGTCTTATAAACTAGATTCCGTATCATTTCACATTCAGTACTTAATTCTGCAAGAGGAAACTGAATGGCTTGATTAGTTGATAGAGGTTTACCAAATGGTTTTCTTTCTTTTGCATACTTAACACTTTCATTTATACAAAATTGCGCAGCACCAACCCCGGAAGCTGCTTGTCTAATTCTATTTTCATGAACAAAATGCTGAGCCAATTCTAGTCCTCTATCTAATTTTCCAAAAATTGCATCTTCGGGAACCCAGATATTGTTTAAACTAATTAAGGCATGATCTGTTGGCATATTGAAAGTCCATAAAAATTCTTCAATAACAAAACCCTCATCATTTGTTGGAACTAGAAAGCATGTTATTCCTAGAGCTGATCCATCATCTCCGCTTGTTCTAGCAAAAATCATATCGTAATTTGCTTTATGTATTCCTGTATTCCATGTTTTAGACCCATTTATAAGCCAACCATCTATCCCATCGCGTTTTTCAGGAATGGCTGTGGTTTCCATCCATGTTGCATCTGAACCATGATCAGGTTCAGTTAAACCAAAGGCAATTCTATGAGAACCCGAAAGCATGCCATTTATAAACTCATCTTTTTGTTTATCACTTCCGAAATCTCGAAACATTAAAACTTGAGGAAAGTTACCTACTATTGAGTTTTCGTTTTGCAAGTCATTGTGCAAGCCAAGGCCCTTTTGTGCCAAATGTTCTCTTATAATAGCCATTGCAAGATTTGTTCCGTCTTTGCCGCCATATTCTTTAGGTAACCCATATCTGAGGTGACCAGCTTTATCAGCTGTTAATCGCATTTCATGAAGTAGGGACTCCCAATCTTCAGAGGGCAATCCTTTTCTATCCCAATCAGTTCTTGAGTCTTCCCTTCGATGGTCAAAAAAACGGATATTATCATCCTTATTTTCGAGAGGTTTAATCTCATTTTCAATAAAAATGTCAAGCTCTTCTAAGTAATTTTGAATATCTTTTGGTATATCAAAATCCAATTTTTTACTCCTTATTTCAACTAAAAGATTACATTAAAAATAAAATAAATGTTATTTTTTTTTAATAGTATTTATATAAACTAACTATACAAAATGTAGTATAGAACATAACGAGAAAAGCATGGTGTAAGTGATTCGGTCATGAAATGTTCACTTCATATCTTTAAAGTGAAAATAACTCTAATACTATATATAGTATTCTCAACTAATATTATTGAACTTGAATAATTTATATAATTCCGTAAAAAAAGAATATGAATATTAACGCTGCTCTTGGTCCAACAAATACAGGTAAAACATTCTACGCAATTGAAAGAATGGCCTCCTATAAATCAGGAATTATTGGTTTGCCATTAAGATTGTTAACTAAAGAAGTTTTTGACAAAATTTCAAATAAATTGGGTCCATCAAGAACGGCTATGATTACTGGTGAGGAAAGAATAATTCCTAAAAACCCAAAATATTGGGTTTGCACAGTTGAATCAATGCCAACTGATATTCCAGTAGACTTTGTTGCTATTGACGAAATACAGTTATTAAATGACCCTGAAAGAGGCTATGCATTTACAGAAAAAATCCTACAAATGAGAGGTATGCATGAAACACTTTTGATGGGCTCTGACACAGTTGAAAAATTAATAAAAAAACTCATACCTCATATCAAATTTATAAATAGATCTCGCTACTCAAAATTAACATACTCTGGATATAAAAAGATAACTAATCTTCCAAGAAGAAGTGCAGTTGTCGCATTTTCAATGGACTCTGTATATTCAATTGCAGAAGTCTTAAGAAAACATAAAGGAGGTGTAGCTATTATCATGGGTGCCTTGAGCCCAAGAACAAGAAATGCTCAGGTAAAAATGTATCAAGAGGGAGAAGTCGATTATATCGTTGCAACTGACGCAATTGGTATGGGTCTAAATTTAGATCTAAATCATGTAGTCTTTGCTGAAGATAGAAAATTTGATGGTAAACAATATAGAAATCTAACAGCACATGAATTAGGTCAAATAGCTGGACGGGCTGGTAGATATAAAAAAAATGGCACATTTGGAGTAACAGCTACAGTAAGTGATTTAAATATCAAAAATATATTAGCTATAGAAAACCATGAATATGAAAAAAAGAAATTTGCATTTTGGAGAAATAATAAATTAAATTTTGATAGCTTAGAAAAGTTAATTAAGTCTCTTGAACTAGACTCTGGAAATCATTTATTAAAAAAAACACCCCCGCCAGATGACTTTAAAACATTAAAAAAACTATCAGAAAATCAAAGAGTAAAAAATTCCCTTAATGATAAAAATAATCTTAAACTATTTTGGGACTTGTGTCAGATACCTGACTTCAGACAAAACAATGAAATATATCATCTCAATTTGATAGAAAATATTTATTTCCATTTATTAGAAAAAGGCAAATTGACTGATGAAGCCATGAATAAATACACAAAAAAATTAAATTCTGGAACTTTGGATGATATTTATTCTATATCAGAAAAATTATCTGAGATTCGAACATGGTCATTCGTATCAAATAAATCTAGCTGGGTAAATAATTCTCAAGAGTGGCAAGTAAAAACAAGAAATATAGAAGATGATTTATCCGACTATCTACATCAAGCTCTTACAGAAAGATTTGTTGATGTAGATTCTAAAAAATTATTCCAGCAATTTGATGATCAAAATGAATATCTAGCAGGAATTAATGAGAATGGTGATGTTACCATTAACTCCGATTATTATGGTAAAATGGAAGGGCTTAGATTTTTATGTAAGAAAAGTATTGCTAATAGGAGAATTCAAAACACTCTGAACTCAATAACCTCAGAAGAAATAAAAAAGAGAATATCAAAAATTATAAAGTGTTCTTCAAAAGATTTAAGCTTAGATAGTTCTCTTATAATTAACTTTAAAAATGAACCAATAGCTAGACTAGTAAAAGGTAATAGTATTCTTAAACCTAATATAGAAATAATAATCGAGAGGGGCTTAGAGGTTTCACTTACAAAAAAATTAAAAACAATTATCTCAAATTGGGTAAAAGAAAAAATCAATTACGATTTATATAGCTTGATTAGATTAGAAGACTCAAACCTCAAATATCAGGAGAAGGGTATAGCCTATAGAATAGTAGAAGAATTAGGTTCAATTGATCGCAAAAAAATGAATACAGAAATTAATAGTCTTGATTTAGACTCAAGAAGAAATTTAAAAAAGTACGGTATTATTATTGGTAAATATTCTATCTACATAAAGAATGCATTAAAACCTCAATATACGTCAATTCTTCCTGGGCTTTGGTTAATTTATCATAAAGAAAATTTAAATTTGGAAAGAATCAAAATTCAAATTAATTCTTTACCAAAACCAGGAATAACATCATGCATTATCAATACAATGGTATTTAAAAATTTATATAAATATTGTGGTTACAAAGTATTGGGTAGTAATGCTGTGAGAATTGATATTCTCGAAAGATTAGATAAGATGATTTATGAAACTATAAAAGAAAATAAAAATAAAAATCAATTTCTTATAAATGATCAAATGATTTCTTTATTAGGGACATCAGCAAATGATTTAAAACAAATACTTAACGAACTTGGTTACTTAATAAAAAAAGAAGATGAAGATGCAAAGAAAATTGTGTGGTTTGCTGACATAAATAAAACAAGGAAACTATATACTGAAAAAAAGAGCCCAAAGTATAAATCAAATAAATCTAAAAATGGTATTTTTAAAGATACCGATGTCAAAAGTTTGAAAGATAAATTATCTAATAAATGACAAATTAAATTATATTTAACTAAATGGAAGTTTGTGAACAAAGAATTGACAATTGGCTTTATAGATTAAGATTTATAAAAACAAGAAATAATTCTCAAAAAATTATAAAAGAAGGAAATGTAAGGATTAACAAATTCAAAATTTATAAACCGTCAATAAAAATAAAATATGGAGATATAATTACCATCAATGTTAATAAACAAACACTTGTTGTAATGGTTAATGGTTTTACAAAAAGAAGATTAAACTATAAAAAAGCTCAAGAACTTTACAAAATTTTATAAAACGAGACAGATTATGATTAAATTCTTAAAAAATATTTTTAATACTAGAAATGAAAATACTGATGATAGTGACGAAATAAATCTTGATTTAGCTATTATTGTTATTCTTTTGAGAGCTTCCTCAATTGACGGCAGTAAAGATGAACTCGAATTAAGCATGATAAAAGATATTGCCGTTCAAGACTTAAATATTGAAGAAGACGATTTTATTGATTTATATTCAAAAGCCATTGAAGAAGAAGATTTTTCTGCAGATATCTACAAATGGACAAAAATTATTAATGACAATTGTGACGAAGACTCGAAATTAAAAATTTTTAGATTAGCCTGTAAAATAGTTAATGCTGACGGGAATATTGATCCATTTGAGTCAAATTTTACTAGGAGACTATCAGGTTTACTTTATATCAACGATAAACAGGCCGGAGAGATAAAAAAGGAATTTAATTAATAATGACTTATATTGTTGATGAACAATGCATTAAGTGCAAACACATGGATTGTGTAGAAGTTTGTCCGGTAGATTGTTTCTATGAAGGTGAAAACATGCTTGTAATTCATCCCGATGAATGTATTGATTGCGGAGTCTGTGAACCAGAGTGTCCTGAAGATGCTATACACCCAGATACAACAGATGGAGTGGAGATTTGGTTAGAATTAAATAAAAAATTTTCAGAAATATGGCCAAATATTACTGAAGCAAAGGAGAAACCGTCCGATGCAGAGGAGTTTTCAGGTATAGATAATAAATATCAACAATTCTTTAGTGAAACTCCTGGAGAGGGAGATTAATAGTAATTTCTTGCAAAATATAGCTTTTCTTGCTAAACCGCCCTCTACATAACTTTTAGAAAAGTAAGAAATGACGAAGAAAAAACAAGTTAATTCAAAAATATCTAAGGGATCTAAAAAAACTCCTTCAAAGGTTAAGGCTAAAAAGACTGTCACTAAAAAGGAACCAGCAAAAAAGGTGGGTGCTATTAAGAAAGTTTCAAAAAAGGCTGTTACTAAAAAAGTGCCAAAAAAAAAGAAAGTATCAAAAAAGATAGTTAAAAAAAAGGCTATTATCAAAAAGAAGACAATTAAAAAGACGACAACAAAAAGGACATCTACAAAAAAAACTTTAGCTAAAAAGTTACCTTTGAAAAAGGACTCTGCTAAAAAACTATCTAAAAAGAAAATAAAATTACAATATTCGGTAGGAGATTTTATAGTATACCCTTCTCACGGGGTAGGAGAAATAACTACTATACAAACATTTGAAATAGCTGAAGAAAAATTAGAAATGTATAATGTTGTTTTTGATAAAGAGAAGATGACACTTAAGATTCCCACAATTAAAGCAAAAGAAATTGGAATTAGAAAAGTTTCATCTCGCAATGAGATGAAAAAAACTCTTGAAATATTAAAAAGTAAAGCAAAAATTAGAAGAACTATGTGGAGTAGACGAGCTCAAGAGTACGAAGCTAAAATTAATTCTGGTATTTTAAAAGAGTTAACAGAAGTTGTAAGGGACTTATTTAGAAACAGTAATCAACCAGAACAATCTTATTCTGAAAGACAGTTATATGAGTCTGCAAGAGATAGATTAGCGAGAGAGGTTGCTGTTGTTGAAAAAACAGATGACACAAAAGCTGTTGAGAAAATTGAAATTATTCTTAATGATGCAACAAGAAAAACAAATGCTGAAAATACAGTCATTTAGTATATAATTAATATATGGCCCATGACAGAAATAAACTGATAGACCTTGCTAAAAGGTTGTTGAACCATAATTTAAATGGAACCACCGATCAAGCTGATGATATTATGGTTAAATCAGTTAATGATTATATTGATAATGATATTATTAAATCTGAAGTAGATAAAATTTTCTATGACCATCCAGTTCCGATAGCTTTGAGTGCAGAACTAAAGGAAAATAATTCTTACAAAGCAACTAAAGCAATTGATACACCACTACTTATAACAAGAGGTGAAGATGGAGTAGTCAGAGCATTTATTAATATATGCAAACATCGTGGTGCACCTGTTTGCCCTGAGGGTAGTGGTAAAAAATCAAGATTTAATTGCACATACCATGGCTGGATGTATGACAACACAGGTAATTTAGTTAATATATTTAAATCGGATACATTTGGTGATGTGGATGTAGAGAAAATAAAATTGACTAAGCTATTTTGTGAAGAAAAATTTGGTTTTATATGGGTATGCTTAAATCCAGATATTGAATTTAATCTTGATGAATGGATGAATGGTTTCGACATAGAGTTAAGTGATATTGATCTAAAAAACTGGCACCTTTTTAAAAGCATAAAAATCAATGGGCCAATGTGGAAAATATGTTGGGATGGTTATACAGATGGATATCATCATCATATGGTTCATCCTGAAACAGTTGGCAAAAATACAATAGTGAATTTAATAGCTCATGATGCCTATGGTCCGCATCAGAGGTTTGCTTTTGGTTTAAAAAATATTAATGAATTATCAAATATTGATGAAAAAGATTGGGAACCTGAAAATCATTTAAGATTAATTCATTCAGTTTTTCCTAATTCATCAATCTCAGCAATACAAAATCAGCATTGTTTAGTTTCTATTATTTTTCCAACACCTGACTTGAAAGAGACTATTACAACTCAATTTATTTTATGTTTGGAGGAACCCAAAACAAAAGAAGCAATTAGAGCAGCGGAGGAATTTGCTGAATTAAGCAGAACTGCAATAATAGATGAGGATTATCCGATAAATTTTAAAATACAAGAAACAATTAACTCCAAAGCTAATACAGAATTTTTATTTGGAAAAAATGAACTTATCCAACAGCATTATCATAATTGGATTGAAAAACTTTGTAACAAATAAATTTTAAAATTTATTTTGGTCCCGTAGCTCAGCAGGATAGAGCGTCAGATTCCTAATCTGAAGGTCATAGGTTCGAATCCTATCGGGATCGCCATTATGCGTCACTCTGCCACAATTAAAAATAATAATTAATAACCAAATTAATAAAGCGACCTGAGCAATACAAGTCATCACTCCCTCCAGCTTGGGTCGCTTAAAAGTTTACTTGTATTTTTTTTCCATTTATAGCATCTTCAATTTCTTGTTGGAGGGGAATAATGGAAAAACGTAAATTAGGTAACACTGACATAAATGTAAGCTCAATTTGTCTTGGTACTATGACATGGGGCCAGCAGAATACACAAGATGATGGTTTTCAGCAAATGGATTACGCAATTGATATGGGCGTAAACTTTTTTGATACTGCCGAAATGTATGCGGTACCGCCAAAAAAAGAAACTCAAGGTTCGACTGAAACAATCATAGGTAATTGGTTTAATCAAAGAAAAAATCGGGATAAAATCATTCTTGCTACCAAAGTATGCGGAAGAGCACCTTTTACATGGCTTAGGGATGATGAGATCCCAACTGAACAAACAAAAAATCAAATTTTTGAAGCAGTAAATAAAAGTCTCAAGCGTTTGCAAACAGATTATATTGACCTATATCAGCTCCACTGGCCAGACAGACCAATGAGTCTTTTTGGTGGTTCTTTAAATTATCAACATATTGAGGGAGAAACTAATTCTATTAATTCCATATTGGATGCACTTTCTGAGCTAGTTAAAATAGGTAAAATTAGAAATATTGGTTTATCAAATGAAACTCCTTGGGGAACAATGGAGTTCTTACGTCAATCAAAAGATAAAAATCTACCGAGAGTTCAATCTATTCAAAATGCATATAATTTGCTCAATAGAATATTCGAATTTGGAGGATCAGAAATAGCTTTCAGAGAAAAAGTAGGATTACTAGCTTACTCTCCTCTTGCCCAAGGATATCTCACTGGAAAATATCAAAATGGCAATTTACCAGAAGGATCAAGAAAAGCACTCTTTGACCGCCTTCAAAGATATGAGGGCGTAGGGAGTGAAGAAGCTATAGAAAGTTATCTTAATATTGCTAGGAAATATAATATTGATCCATCGCAACTCGCTAATCAGTTTGTTACAACTAGACCTTTTGTAACATCAAATATTATTGGTGCTACAAGCATGGAACAACTTAAGCTAGCAGTAACATCCATAGAAATTGACCTTCATGAAGAATTAGAAAATGAAATTGAAGAAACTTTCAAGGCTCATGGAAATGTAGCCTCTTAAAGCTTATTCGACTGAAAATAAAAGTAAGGCATTTCCAGGCATATGATAATAAATACCATATCCTGAATTCATGGCCATATAACCGTTTCTAATAGCAGATCCTGGTCCACTAAATCCTCCGCCTGAGGCAGGAACACCCGAAACACTTTCAAATTCTCTTAAAGCGTTAAATGACCACAATATTTCGCCATCTTTTTTATCATAAACTCTAATTTTACCATCTTGATGTCCTGCAATTACAGCTCCTGGAATAGCTGTCAAAGCTGCCGAAACACCAGGGTCACAAAACTCTATATCACCACAATTGTTTGGATTTATTTTGGACCATAAGAGCTCACCTGTTTTTGCATTAACTGAATGAACTCCGGGTTTAAGATCTTCATAAATTTTGCCATCATTTGTTTGTTCCATATCATGCAAGGGAACATAAACTGTTTCACCTTCGGAAGCCATTCCAAAATGTACACCACCTTGAGTTCCTCCGCCCGATAAAGCGTTTGACCATAAAATTTCTCCATTATCAGGATCAAGACCATAAACAACTCCAGATTTCTGCCCCGCAACTAAAATATCTCTAAAACCTAGATCTACAGATATTGAGCTGGCAGAGTAATCTAAATCAGGCCCATTTTCTTCAGGGCAATTCGGATTATTTTTTGCCATGCAAGCAAGGTTCCATGCATCTCCAGATAGAGTTTGTCGTCGCCAAACCTCTTCACCAGTATCAATGTTGAATGCAATAATTGCGTCGGAGGAGTCATCTGCTGGTGAGGAATAATTTTCTCCTGTTCCAATATAAACATATCTTCTTTTTTTATCTATATTTGGAGAAGTCCAAACAGGAGCACCTGATGGTCCATACATTTTGGTACCTACTGAAGTTTTTCCATGATACTTAGCGGGAACAGGTATTGAATATTGCTTCCAAATTCTTTTACCTGATCTAGCTTCAACAACTAATATTCCTCCACGAAAAGTACAACACTCATATTGATCATCAAAAGCTGCAACAACTTCTAAACCAGAAATGGGAATAAAGAGCTTATCTTCAAATATTGCTGGTGCTGCGGTTAAGGTAGAGTTAGGATGATTATTAGCTTTAATTTTCCAAATTAATTCTCCACTTTGAGCATCAATTGCATATGCATTTCCTATGATATCTCCAAAATATAAATAAGGTCTCTGTGTTGGGATTGTTCCGTTTTCCCATTTATCCATAATAATTGCTGTTCGTACCTCTGCAGAAGCAGTAAAATTCCACTTAACACAACCAGTATCTAAATCAAGAGCATAAACATCACCTGATTGGCTCCCTACAAAAATTGATCCCAAAGCAAATAAAGGTTGAGACCGTGCCCTTTGTGAATAAGGAAAACCAAACGCCCATTTTAATTTCAACTTGGTTATATTTTTAGAGTCTATACCACCTGATTTTTTAGGAATAAATCTTGATGTATTATAACCCCAACCATAAGGTTCAGGCGCCTCTGTTAGATCAAAATTAGTTTTATCAGTACTACAATAGTTTAATTCAGCTTCTTTAGGAAAATCTGAACGATTTTGTTTCATCAAGAACTCAACAATTAAAATCTTCTCCTCTTCAGATAAATGAGAGGATTGCTCCATCATGATTCCTTGGTTCATAGTACGAAATAATGCTTGAGGAACAAGCGCCTCCAACCAATTTGTAGCAGGAGCTTTCTCAACAGTCCCACTGTGACAACCCGCACAATTTTCTTGATAAAGTGCGTTTCCAGGATGTGTTGCTGGGTCTATTGTTATTGCTCTTACTATAAGCTCTTCAGTGGACTCCGTAAAACGCGCCTCGTTATCATTTTCCGCTGAAATTGAATTAGAATCGGGAGCAGCTTCAATATTAGAAAAAAATAAAAGGAAAACAAAAAAGATTATGTATCGAATTTTCATTAACATGTTATCTCAATTTAAAGATAAATATATGATAATATAGTATTATTAAGTGTCAATTATGTTCTTAAAATTAAGGAGAATAAAATAAAAACTTTACCAATATCATGCTTCATTATAGCTAAAAATGAGGAGGATCGCATAGAAAAGGCAATATTATCAGTAAAGGGATTAGTTGATGAAATTATAGTTATTGATTCTGGTTCAAGTGATAAAACAGAGGATATTGTTAAAAAACATAACTGTTATTTTATTTATAATGAATGGCATGGTTTCGGACCACAAAAAAGATTTGGTGAAGATCAATGTAGAAATGATTGGTTGCTTAATTTAGATGCAGATGAATATTTAACTGATGAAATTAAAGATGAAATTTTACAGATCTTTAATAGCCAAAATCATTATAATTTTTTTTCCATGAAAGTTACACCTATATACCCTAATTGGAAAAAACCTAGACTTTTTTCTGCCTCTCACCAATGCATAAGGCTTTATAATAAAAAATTTGGAAGGTTCTCTAGTTCAGCTGTACATGATTCAGTAGAAACAAATAATTCAAAGATTTTTTATCTTACAAATCATATTTATCATAATTCTGTAAGATCATTTGATCATTTAATTGAAAAAGAAAGAAGCTATATTTTATTGCAATCAAAGAACTTGAAAGATAAGAATAAAATTATTTTATTTATAAGAATAATTTTTGAGTTTCCACTAGCATTCATAAAATATTATATAATTAGGAGACATTTTACAGGAGCAATAACTGGCTTATTAACTGCTTTAATATTAGCTTACTTTAGATGGAAAAGAGTAATATTTTTATTTAAGAATTAATTATTTTATTAATTAGATTTTATTTGATTTAATATTTTATTAATTATCCAATCATGCGTTCCTTCAGGGAGATCATGCCCCCATCCCTCAAGTATTTCAATTTTTGATCCATTAATATTTTTATGAGTATCTATACCTGCCTGAAGAGGAACTAGATTATCTGCATCGCCGTGAAGTATCAAACTAGGCAAAGATATTTTTTGCAATCTCCCGGTTCTATCTCCATCATCTCCAATTGCTGCATATTGTCTTGTTAAACCCTCTGGATAATACATCCTGTCATAGCGAAAGGAAAAATTCTCTCTCAATATTTCTTCTGAAGTCGGATATTTAATGGATGCCCATAATTTTCTCGTCATAAGATTATTTTCTATAACATCTTCTTTTCTTGATGATTTTGGTTCCAGTGTTAGTCCATCTATTACTTTTTTTGTTGGTCTTGGTAATTTTGGATTACCAGAAGTAGACATGACAGAAATTAGGCTTTTACATCTATGTGGGTAATTAAAAGCAAAAAGCTGAGCAATCATACCTCCCATAGAAGTACCTAAAATATGAGCTTTATCAATATCTAATGCATTTAAGATATTCAGACAATCCTCTGACATATCAGTAAGCGTATATGGAATTTTAGGTTTTTTTATTTCTTTAGGTAACTTTTCCCTAGAATAAGAATATCTCCAAATTAATTTTGGATCCTCGATTATTTTTCCTGAAAATTTATAACTTAAACCAACATCACGATTATCAAATATTATAACCCTTATTTTATGTTTAATTAAGTTGTTGATAAAATTCTTTGGCCAATCAACAAGTTGGGATCCGAATCCCGAAATCATTACTAATGCTGTATCAGTTTTATATCCAAAATCTTTTACTTCTAAATTAATTTTTCCTGATAAAATTCTCAAATCTAAAATTAAGAGACATTTCTATCTCTACCTTTCCAATATGGCACTCTTAGCTCTCTTCTTAAAATCTTTCCTCCAGGGTTTCTTGGTAACTCCTTTATAAAATCTATTGATTTTGGACACTTATATCCAGCAATTTTTGTTTTAACAAATTCAATTATTTCATCTTCACTCAAATCCTTGTTAGCAACAATTATTCCTTTAACAGCTTCACCCCACTTATCATCAGGAATACCTATCACCGCTGCATCAGAAATATTTTCATGGGCCATAAGAGCATTCTCTACTTCAGCTGGATAAACATTTTCTCCACCAGAAACTATCATATCTTTCACTCTATCGTGAATATAAAGGAAACCTTCATCATCAAAATAACCTGCATCACCAGTATAAAACCAACCATTAACAATAGATTCTTTATTTGCTTCAGGTTTATTCCAATATCCTTTCATTATAATATCACCTTTTAAAAGAATTTCTCCGACGCTTCCAACAGGTAATTCATTATTTTGCTCATCAACAATCTTAACATCTATTCCTGGATAAGCTTTACCACAGGAGCGTAATTTTCCTTTTTTTGGATCATGATCCTGTGGGCTCATTGTTGCACCTAATCCTGTAGTTTCAGTTAATCCATAAACCTGCCAAAAATCACAGCCCATAATATCTATTGCCTTTAACAGAGTATCTTCTGCAATTGGAGAAGCACCATATATAATTTGTCTTAAAGAACTAAAATCAGTTGTTTTAGCTTTAGGGTGTTGAATAAGGAACAATATTACAGCTGGCACAAGCAAAGCTAATTCGATTTTTTCTTTTTCAACTAAACTTAGAATTAATTCAGGGTCAACTTCAGGTATAATAATGTTAGTACAACCAAAAACAATACCTATAACTACCATATTTGCTCCTGCAGCATGAAAAATAGGTGAACAAATAAGATTTACTGATCCCTCATGCCAGTCCTTTCCCCATACTTGAAGAACTGTTTTTTGAGCCTCTACAAAATTTTTATTAGTAAGCTGAACCCCTTTTGGATATCCAGTTGTACCAGATGTATACATTTGTATTATATCATCATTAGGATTTGATTTAAGGTTGGGATCTTTATTTTCATTTCTATCTCGCCAAGTGACATAGTCTTCCCAATCAAACGATGATTCTTCCATGGTTATTATTTTTTTTACGGTAGGTATTTCATCCTTAATTTCTTTTATAAGATCATAAAATTCTGGGCCAACAAATAGTATTTCACTTTTAGAGTCATTTAAAACATAAGATACTTCCGGTGGAGCTAATCTCCAGTTGATACCTACACAAACTGTTCTAGACTTCATTGTTCCATATAAAAACTCACAAAAATGATCCGAATTCTTGGCTAAAAAAGCTACTCTTGAGTCAGGATTACATCCTTCGTTAATTATTCCTTGAGAAACTTTGTTTGCATTATTATCCAAGTCAGAATAGGTCAATTCGCGTTCTTGAAATTTACTAAATAAAGCATTCGGAGTTTTTTCAACTCTCCATCGAAAAACATCGACTAAAGTATCTTTTTCTGGAAAATTATCCATTCTTAACCTCTTTTTTTTGCATAATTATTAAACAGCAAAAAAGATAGGTCAATAAAGATTATAATTTTATATCTTTGTTGATAATCTTTTCATATAGATTATCATCTAAATTTATGTAGTTACCATTTTTGTCATCAATAAAAAATAATGGATCTAATACATTTTGAGGATTATATCCCTCTTTTACCAAATCGACTTTTTTATGTTTAAAAGTTCCAGTAATCTCGATTTCTTTTTGCACTCTCAAAATAATTGGCATGGCATAACTAGGAAGAGAATTTTTAAGATGATTGTAGAGCTCCTCAAGGTCTATATCACTTTTTGTTACTATAGCTGCCATACCTGCCCTGCCATCATTTCCAGGTAAATCAACCCCATAAACATTAACTTCCTCAATATTATGAAAACCTTGAAATGCATGAGCAACTTCTGATGTTGCAACATTTTCTCCCTTCCATCTAAAAGTATCTCCTATTCTGTCGACAAAATAAAAATACCCGTCTTTGTCTCGACTTAGTAAATCTCCTGACCTAAACCACTGGTCATCTTTGGTAAATACATCTCTTAATATTTTCTTTTGAGTAGCTTGTTTATCTACATAGCCGTCAAATCCACCAGCATCTATTTGGATTTCTCCAATTGCTTCCCCAACCTCATCAATTTCGCAAGGTATACAAAATCCTTTTTCATCTCTTAGTGGCTCTTCTTTTTCAACATCAAATTTTACTATTTCAATATTCAACATTGATTTCAAGTAGCTTGGAACTCTTCCTATTGCACCGCTTTTCCCATCATAATTAATTAACGATATGTTTCCTTCTGTTGCACCATAAAACTCTAAAATTTTCTTTATCTTAAATCTATTTTTAAAATCATCCCAAATATCAGGCCTTAAACCATTGCCGGTTGCTATTCTTAAATTATGATTGTTCTCAAATTTATTCTTAGGAGCATTAAGTAAATATCTACATAGTTCTCCAATGTATTGAAATATCGTTACATTATATTTTTTTACATCGAGCCAAAAATCATTTACCGAAAATTTTCTTTTTAAAACTAACGATGCGCCAGATGTTAAAGCTAATCCTACTGCAATTATCCCCCCAGCAGAATGATATAGCGGCAAAACATTATAAACTTTATCTGTTTTCTTAGGAAGAACTGCGGATGCAAACCCCATAAGCATCAATCTTAATCTTCTATGAGTAATAGTTGCAGCTTTAGGATCACCAGTTGTACCTGATGTATAAATATAAAGTGCAACATCTTGATTAGTTACATTGTATGCAACTGTTGGTTTAATTGTCTCATATTTTTCTAGATTTTGATTTAAATTATTAAATTTTGTTTTATTGCTTTCCCCTTCAACCCAAACTTGAAAACTACTTTTTATTGAGTCATTAGTAGTTTCAAAATTATCTAGTAATTCTTTACCTAAAATCAGTTTTTTTGCGCCAGATATGCTTAAAGAATGATTTAAGGGATGGCCGGTAAGATTTGTATTAATCAACGCAGTAGTGCCTCCAACTTGAGCAATGCCAATCCATGACATTAAAAACTCGGGCCTATTTTCCATAAGAAGAGCCACTACATCTCCCTTTTTTAAACCATTATCAAGAAACCAATGTGAATACTGATTTGCTCGGTTAATAAACTCTTTATAAGTAATTTCTTTATCTTCGAAATAAATGGCTATAGAGTCAGGTGTTTTATCCGCAAAGCTAGAAATTTTATTAGTTATAATAAAATTTTCATCATTATTAATTGATTTCAAAGAAGATAATATTCTTCTTAG
>CEUQ01162381.1_pt1 | contig 19662 bp, 13 predicted proteins | sample 361491 | NCBI WGS metagenome assembly CEUQ01 (sample SAMEA2622796, study PRJEB7988) | marine metagenome | biome: marine biome (ENVO:00000447); feature: marine epipelagic mixed layer (ENVO:xxxxxxxxx); material: "saline water (ENVO:00002010), including plankton (ENVO:xxxxxxxx)" | depth 120 m | reverse complement strand
CCTTATAATCACAACGAAGGTGTAGCATCATCTAACTTGCAAGCGTGGTGGCGTATGGGTGATGGTAGATTAGATGAATTTAATCTTATATGTGATGAGAAAACTCCTACTATAGGCTCTGATTTAATTACTAACGGTGGCTTTGATAGTGCATCAGGATGGACTGTTGATAATTTTTCAATAGGTAGTGGTGTAGCAACTACTTCAACTAATGGTGCTTCAATAGAACAATCAATATCTATCTCTGCAGGAGATGTTATTAAAATAGTTGCTGAAATAAAAAGTTATTCAAGTGGTTCTATTAGATTTTATACAGGTAATGGTTCAGATAATTATAGAAGCTTTAGTTCTGATGGAGTTCATACTCATTATTTAATCGCTAATAATACGAAAGTTTTATTTTATTCAGATAACTTTAATGGCAGTTTAGATAACGTTAAAGTCTATAAAGTAAATGGATATCCAGGCACTATGATTAATATGGCGGTTGATGATATCGAAGGAGATAGTCATGGCGCATGAAAATAGAAAATGGGTAATAGTAAATGTATCTGATATAACAGATGAAATGATAGCTAATGCCATACAATCAGGACCTGAAAGCTTAAGAAAAACATTAGATGGAAGTAAAGCTATACTTAAATGGGATGGAAATACTCCTTCTTGTTTTGACGGAATGACTACTTATAATCATAGTGAAATATTAACAGAATTAGCTAAATCAGATTGGACTGAATCGGAATGATTGAGTCAGTCAAAACTACAACAGCTGGTGTAAGTGGTATGCTAATAACATGGATGGAATGGCTACCTATGATAGTTAGAATACTTGTAGGGGTAGCAACATTTATATATATTATAGTTAAGATTATTAGAGAAATTAAACTAATGAAGGAGAAAGTATGAGTATTATTAAAGATGTAATGAAAGAAAAGATGAAAGAACTGGAAGATAAATTAACGGAAGAGCTTCCAAAAAAACTTGATGATCCTGAACTAAAAGCCAAGATAGTTAAGAAGTTAAATGATAACGTAAATATTCCTATTATTAATGAGAATACAGAAGAAAAAGTAATTGGTTACATTTATGATATATTTACATCAGCTGTTAAAAAGGCTTTGATTAAGTAATGCCTAAGTTTGGAAAAAGATCAAAAGAAAAACTGTATAGCTGTGATGAACGGTTAATTAAATTGTTTGAAGAAGTAGTTAAAACATTTGATTGCACCGTTACTCAAGGCAACAGATCTGTTGAAGAACAGTTAAAGCTTTACGAGGACGGCAAAACCAAGGTGAAGTTTTCAAAACATAACTATATCCCGTCATGTGCTGTAGACGTAACGCCTTATCCAGTAGATTATGAAAATATGGATAGGCACTATTATTTCGGTGGATATGTATTAGCTACTGCTGAAAAATTAGGTCTTAAAGTAAGATGGGGAGGAGATTGGGATGGTGATAGAGAAACGAAAGACCAGACGTTCAACGACCTTGTACACTTTGAGGTACAACCAGAAGAATAGTTCTGCTACTCCTATGCCTAAATTCTATGGAGGATTATGGCTAAGAAAATAAGGAGAGCAATAGTAACGCCTGATAAGCATTTTCCTATTGAGGATAAGGCGGCAATAAAAGTAGTCTGTAAGGCTATTAAAATAGTAAAGCCTGATATTTATATAGATTTAGGTGATACTGGTGAATGGGAGCATTTTAGTACACACTACTGGAAAGGTAGAAGTGCTAAACCTATGGAGGATTTAATACCTTTATTAGATAAAGATGTTAGAGAAGTTAATAAAGGTATGAACAAAATTGATAGAGCATTAGATGCTGTTAAGTGCAAAGAAAGACATTTTGTACAAGGCAATCATGAAGTATGGCTAGATAAGTTTGTTACTAGATATCCATACCTAGATCATTACATGACAGAGAATGCTCTAAGATTAAAAGAAAGAGGTTATGAGTTTCATCCTTATAACCGAAAAAAATGTTTAAAGATAGGCAAGCTTAACTTTACTCATGGTAAGTTTGTTTCAAAGTATCATTCTTGGAAACATTTAGATGTGTATGGTGAAAGTATTATGTATGGACATACACATGATTTACAAAGGCATACTAAAACTAATGCAGGTGGTACTATTAGTGCATGGAGTTTAGGATGCTTAAAAGATATAGAAGCTGATGAAGATTGGCTAAGTGGTAGACTTACTAATTGGAATCATGCTTTTGCAATTATAGATTTCTATACAAATGGAAATTTTAACGTACAAGTAGTAGAAATAATAAACGGCAGAACCACATTGTGGGGTAAGCAAATTAAAGGAGTATAATATGGCTAATGGACGATATGACCAAAATGATGTATATTGGGATATGGTAGACGATAAAGGCCTTATGCAAGGCGGTAGAAGAGGCCGTGCGTTTGGTAGAGTTAGAGATTGGTGGGAAGATAATGTAGCAGATCCTTCTGGCGCAACAGATAGAGCAGCTGTAAGAACGCTATCAAATAGAATGGGTCAAGAAATTGATTATCCATCTAGAGTTAATGAACCTGGAGCTATGGGAACAATGAAAAGAGGTGTAGCTCAATTTCTTGGAGATATAAGAGGTACAGAACCTTCACAAGAATATGGAACATATGATGTAAATCAAAACTATTCAATGGCAAGAGATTTTGCTTTAGACTTTGATCCAAGCGATCCAAATCAAGTTAGGATTCTTCAACAAAGAATGAATCTTGTTGGTGGATTAACTGATGAACCATTATCAGAAGATGGTATACTTGGACCACAAACTCAAGCAGCTTTAGATAAACTTCAAGCTAGTATGCCTTATCAAGGTCAATCTCAAGATCAAGGAAGATCTTATGGATTCAATGAAATGCCAGGAGAAGTATCTAGTCTTTCTATGGAAGAAAATGTAATAGATGAAAATCCTTATTTTGGATCTTTACTAAATAGGTCTGGAAGGAATATTCTAAATAGATAATGCCTAAAGAAAATATAAACATATCAAATTTCCAAGCAGGTGTTATTAGTAATGTATCTGAAAGAGATATACCTATAGATGCAGCAAGTGAATCTCTCAATATAGATGTTACAGGAGAGAAAGGCTCTTTAAGAGGAACTTATGCTGACTCTATAGTAGTAGATGGAGGTTCTAATGATTTTCCACTCTATCAGGAATCAGCTGTTATTAATAATGATGGTACTCATATAATGGTTGGATGGAAGCCTAGGAGCTTCGCTAATGTTCAAATTAGACAAGTAAGTGCCTTACAGAATCCTTTTACAGATTCATCACCTACAGAAATAAGCTCTACAACATTAGATGCAGATGCTACTAATAATCATTTATGTTGTATGGAAGTTAATAATAAAGAAGTTCATATTGGATTTGGAAACAATCCATCTAAATGGGTTGGTATTGTACAGTATAAGCAATTTGGTAAAGAAAATGCTGGAACAACTTTTGGATATCCTCATATGGAAGATGCTGAACTTAGTACACCTTCTAATTTTTCTGATATGTATAAAGTAGTTCATGGTGATACTAATTATTTATATGGTATTAAATGGCAAGGACATTATATCTATAAGTTTCATAAAACTGATTTAACTATTACTAAAAGTTCAAAACGATTTAAATCAACGCAAGGGCTTGCTTTATTTCATGATGGAGATTTATCTAATAGAACTAGTTTTCTATGGATATACGATGGTGGTGAAGGGCAGTATGGCACATTATATAAGTATAGCGTATCATTAGGTGTTAGTGAAGAATTTGCTACAACTCTAGGTATTCCAGATGCTGCTATAGATAAATGGAAAACAAGTGAAATATCTGATATAATACATGTAGAAGATGGTACTGATTTAATATGGTTTTATAGACCAATAGAAGGAGAAGATTATCCTGAAGATGAATTAAATACAGGTGAAGGTGCATGGCTATGGAATATAGCTGAACCTACTTCTACTGGATCAGTTGATCTAGCTAGTAAAAGCCCTAAGTTAAAATCAACAGCTAGTGCCGCTAGTACTACACAAGGAGAATGGTTTGGAATACATGAAGATGGAATATTCTACGACCATACTAGTGACTATGACCATACAGATCAAGATTCTTTAGCAGATGTTAAAGCTTCTTTTATAGATAGTGAAGATGTTAATGATGGTACAACAAATTTATTTAGCAATTCTAGTAATTATAATAGGTATGTATGTTCAGGATTACATTGGGATGATGAGATAGGAAAGTTATTAGGATTTTATCCAGATTGGGCAGGAAATACATCTAATGGAGAAACTACAGCTAGTGCTAAATTAGCTTTAATTAGAATTGATGGAGATGTGAATGGTTCTACATTTGGAGATATTACAGTAGAATCAGTTCATGATGTAGGATGGGACGGAACAACACAAGTTTATAATGGTCATCCTACAGATGCTAATGGTCCTGAGCATTCTAGCTCAACTGTTGATACTAAAAATAAAATATTTTTTTGTAATGCAGATTATTTTATATGGGCTCATAAATATGATGGATCTACAGTAAGTAGTAATACAGATATAACGCATGCTAATGGACGAACATTTGTTGTAGCTGGAAGTTCTCTTGGTGGAGAATCTAGGTTTATGGAATGTGACTCTGAAAGTCAATTATTGTTTGCATGTCAAGAAAGTAAAGGATTAAGAATATATCCATATTTAGATACAGGTAAAATACTAGATGTATCTCCATCTATGACAACATATGATGATGGAAATAAATCAGCTTCTGGATTAGCTTTAGATACTAAAAATAAGTTTGCATTTATAGGTTATGATGGTTATAAGATAACTAGTTTATCATATTCTCCATCTGAAAATCCAAGTTCTGAAGGAACTGCATTTAGTGTAGTTACAAATAAAATAGAAATCCAAACAAATGGTCATGCAAATGGAACACCTAGATTAGCTGTAGATGTTGAGAATAGACTGCTATTTGCAAGTTTTAGAGCAGATGCCGCTACTGAATCTGTTATAGAGTCTTTTTCTTATGATGAAACTGGAGCTTTAACTCAAGTAGATTATGTAAATGGTCATGGAAGCTTTAATCAAGCAGTTAATGATTATAGGCCTGTAAATATGGGAACATCAAGTGATACTGGATTAACAGCTGATATGTGTAATATTAAAGTAGATTCTGATACTAAAGTAGTTATGGTTCATAATGGAGAAGAAATATTATCATTTAAATATAATGCAGATGGAACATTTGAGAATAATGACTTTAATAGTTTAGAATATAAGAATAACAGAGTTGTTTATGAAGATGGTAATAAATATGATAATAATACCGCAGATAAAAATGGTCTTGGATTAGCTATAGAACTTATACAAGTTGGTTCTGATTTTGGAGCACAAACTAAAAAAGGATTATTAGCTGTAGGCTCTAATACAGGAAGAATAAATACTAAATCTTATGCTAGAAATACAGCAAGAGTTTATATGCCTAAAGCAGGTTTTACTAGAGTTCAAAATAAAACTGATGCTGTAGGTATTCCTGTATGCTTTAATAATTCATTACAAGATTCTAAGCATGGTAATCATATATATTATGTAGGTGATGCTACAGGTAGTGGTAGTCGAACTGTAAAATCTCAAATGTATTGGATTATGGTAGACCATGCAATAGCACCTTCAGCTTCAGATGGAACTGAAACTTTAGATGGAACTAAAGGTGAATGTTTAGCAGCTACCGCTACTGATACTACTGAAGGTCCAGCCAAATTATACTCAGTAAATGTCAATCAATTTAATCATAAAAAATTAGTATATACAGGTTCTACTATATCTGATGGTAAGGATAAAACAAGTTTATTTACATACGACGCTGCAAGTGCAGATTCAGATCCTGACTTTAATACTACTAATGATAATAGATTAGCTCCAGCTAATGGAGGAACATTATCTGGTATTAATTTAAAAGAAGGTGTTGCAGTTATTCAAGATGATGCAGAAGATGCTAAGGTTGATTTATTTGAAGGAGCAGTTCGAGGTACAGGTAAATGGGCTAGAGTAACATTTGATAGAAGTGTACCTGAATGGGTTCATCCTAGTAATTCTTCTGGAAAAGCTGGTGGTATGATATCAGCTCCTATAGATATTAAATTTGAATTAATTAGTGAAGAAGATGAAGAAGAAAGTGGTAAAGGAGTTTTAGAAGATAGGAAGTATTTTTATAAAACATCTTATGTATATGATGGATATCAAGAAGGTCCATTAGGTGATGATTTTGCCTTTATTCCTGAAAAAGATGGAAACTTATTATTATCTATTCAATTGAAAGGATTAAGTGCTTTATCTCCTAGAGTAACTCATATAAATTTATATAGATCAGAAACAACTGATAAGAAATCTAGTAAGCCATTAGGATATTATAGACTATGTGAATCTATAAGATTAGATTCTAGATGGACTCAAGAAGCTGAAAGTAAAGAAATAAATCCAGACTGGGGTAGTTATAGACAATACAAATTCTTAGATCAAGGCTCTTTAGGTGCTTCTTTTGAAGCATCAGCTGGTTACTCATCAGCTCTTAAAAGTGTTAATCTTAATTATGGATTAAGTACTCAATTAAATAATACACACTTTGTATCTAATATATTTAATGAAATCTTAGATGAAGAAGGTGGAAACTTTATAGCCAAATCATTACCTTATAAATTTGATATATTTGATATAAGCAAAGATATATTAAGAATCCCAGATAAACTTACAGCTATGGTAGGATTTGCTGGAAGAATATATGCTTTTTCAGAAGATAAAATGTTTAAGATAGAACCTAATTCATTCTATATAGAAGATACTACAATTGGAATAGGATGTGTTCATCATAAGTCTGTAGTAACTACTCCTGTAGGTATGTTTTGGGCTAGTAGAAATAATATATATCATCATAATGGTCAAAATGTAATTCCTATTGGTGAAGCTATAAAATCTGGAAATACTTATAGTTGGGATAAAGTAGAGTTTGAACCTAGTGCAGGTGAGCTTGATAGTGCAGCTGAAGTAGAAGTAGACACTACTAATCATTGTCAACCTGTTATAGCATTATGGGATGCTAATATAACAGCTGCTGTATTTATATTTAAACTTGATAGTGATAATAAGCATTACGCTCATATATATCATATTCCTAGTCAAAGATGGGAGACAACTAATTTTGATCATGTATTTAAAATATGCGATGCAGTTACAGGTCCAGATGGATATATTTATTTCTGGACTAATGAAAACAATAGTTCTGCAGTTCAAAAGTTATATAAATTAGGTGGCAATACAGGAAGTAGAAAAGCTTATAATTGGTCCAGTAAAGAATTGAATTTTGGAGATGACTCTCAAAATAAAAGTATTCATAATGTTAAATTAATTGGAACAAATAGTGATTTAAGTAGTAGTGCTACTTTTAAAATAGATGGATCAGCTGTTACTGAATCATTTAAAGCAGAAGGTAATAATGGTAAATATACAGTACCATTTGGATCTAGAAGTGGTAGAAATTTAAAGATTGAACTTACTGGTATATCAGGTTCTGAAGTTATTGATGCTATAGGTATAACATTTAGAAGAAAGGTATCTACATAATGCCTAGTAAATTAAGAGCACCTATAGAACCTGGAGAATTAGGAAGAGTAATTCAAAAAATTTATGATGATATAAATCAACTTATTGATAATATTAATACTGAACTAGAAGGAGTTAAAGAGCCTGATGAAAAGTCTAAAGCTGGTAGTATAGCCGTTGTTAAAGAAGGTGATACATATTCTTTAAGAGGTAAGACAGCTGATGGATGGGCTAAAACTAAAATTAAACTTTTAGAAGAACCAGGATTAGACACTATATATAGTAGTGATAGATTTAATAATGTAGATGATATTATATCTTTAACATATTATAATACAGGAAATGTGTCAGATACTTTAACAGATCCTGGAACAACTGTTGGTTATCAGGAGCATAGAGATGCTGTTGTTTCGTTAGCATCTAAAATAAATGAACTTGTAGTAGTATCTAATACACATAATGATAGACTTAATACTTTGATAGACAAAGTTAATGAAATAATTAATGAACAATAAATAAATTAGAGAGGAAGAAATATGGCATTCGGATTGATGCAAGCTTTAGCACCTAAAAATACAAATGTAAACTTTAACTATGAGCCAGCTATGGCAAATGCAGGTTTAAACTATGGAAATATAGCAAAGCAAATGTTATCTGGAGAAGGTCAGTTTTTTGATGATCAAAGGCGTGCTGGTGCAGGTCAAATACAAGATGCAGCTTATAACGCTATGAATCAACAAAACATGCAATTAGCTATGAGAGGAATGGGTGGTGGAGGATTACGAGGTTTATTAGATGCTACTTCTGCTGCACAAGTTGGAGAACAAACATCTCAGTTTAATTTAGGATTAGCTAGTCAAGGATTTCAGCAAGCAGGTCAATTTGGTAATATGGCCTTACAACAAGCTATGGCAAATCAGCAAGCTAGAAATGATCAGATGCAATATACTAGAACAGCTACATATAATCAAGCTGAAGCTAATAAACAAAGAAAAGCAAACTTCTTTGGTAATGTAATGAAAGTTGCTGGAGCAGTCGCTACTGGTGGAACTTCTACAATGCTTGGAACAGCATTAGGAATGAATCAAGAGGGAAAGTAGATTCCTTAGATAGCGAAGCCAATCTATCTGAGGGAATTGTACAAGGCGATAATCTAAATGTTGAGGTAAGTCCTCAAGCAACTAGAATAGCTGAGATTAATCCATCAATAAGTGTAGAAGCTGCTCAAGATATAGTTGATGATCAATATACTGGACCAGCATCTGTAAGTGATGGTACTAATGTTAATATACCACCTATTGAAGTAAATGATAATGTGGTACCTTTAAGAGATTATGATCCATCTGTTTCTCAACCTAAATCAGATGGTTTAAATCTAGAAGAGTATGAACCAATGGGAGATAAGATAAAAGATTTATTAGATACGTCACCAGAAAATATACTTAATACTATACGTTCTGGTAAAGATGAAACTCTTTCTAATGTAGATAAAAGTCCTGAACTACAGGAAACTATTGCATCTTATCCTACAATGGAAACTGTTTCTAATGATTTAATTAGTAGAAATCCTGATTTATCTACTAAAGATATAGCTAAAGATTTTAATCAATTTGATGAATTGTTTAAAAAGTATTACGGAGAAGATTTTGATTTTGAGTCATTTTTAGAAAAAGGATCTGGTAATTGGGACTTCCAGATGAATGAATTATTAAGTAAGATAAATTCTAGACCTACTAATAATAGGTATGGAAATGTTACTGATAAGTTATTAATGGCTAAACTAAGACAGTATAGAGATTTATTAAAAAATGAAGGAGTACAATAATGAGTATACCAATGATACCTCAAACAAGAGATACTGATTGGGGTGGTTCAATAGCAGCTTCTTGGGAAAGAGCAAAAGATCGAGCTTTTCAATTTGATCAAAATGCTAAAGATAGAAGCTTACAAGAAGCGAATTTAAAGCTAAAGCAAGACGCTTTTAAATTTGAAACAAATAGACAAAGGTCTTTAGACAATATAGCAAGACTTAAATATGATCTTAAATTAGACCAAGATTTACTATATCAAGCTTACCAAGAAGATTTAAAAGGTAAGCATAAAGTACCTTGGTATCGTCCTTTTAAAGAAGAAATAGGTTATCAAGATTGGGCTAAAGAAGAAGGTAAAGAAATACCAACATATCTAAGTAGAATGAAAGACTTCGATACATCAACAGCTGGTATAGATGCTTTAAGATATGCTACAATGCCTGACCCTGCTTTCACAAGTCCAGGAGCACCTAATTATGATTTATTACAATTAACTGACTTAACTGGTCCAACTACACCAGGAGGTAAATAATATGGCAATAGGATTAATGGGATTATTAGGTGGAGCAGCAGTTACTGGTGCAGTAGGAGTACCTCTAGTAGATCATATGTTAAAACCAAACTACAGAGATCCTGATAGAATGTTACCTCCAACTGGATACGCTGCAAATCAATCACAAATGCTTCAAGAATTATTAAGAAGATATAATGCAGGTGAGGTAGATTTACCACCTGAACAAGTAGAACAGTTATCTAGAGCGGCAGCTAATGCTGGAATGAAATTTGAAGTAGAATCAAAACCATTCCGTAAGTTTATGTTTGATGCTGCTGATACATTAACACTTGGATTAGTTCCTGATGAATGGAGACCTTATTCTATAGGTCAAGATTTACATGGTGAAACTAGAGCTGATAGATATGCTGGTGGAATTGGCACTATAGGTGGTGGATTCCTTGGTGGTGGATTATTATTAAAAGGTGGAAAAATGGCTTTAGGTGGATTGAAAGGATGGCTAAGTAAAGGTAGCGCTGCTCAAGCAGCTAATAGAGCTAATACTAATGCTGTAGCAGTTAGTACTAAAGGTATGCCTTCTAATGTATCTAATCAATTTACACAAGCTGGTCCTTATACACCTAATCAATGGACACAAGCTCGTAATATACCTAATCAATTTACTCCTGTTGGCAATGTTCCTAGATTAAATCAATGGACTCCAGCTCCTACTGGAGGTGCTCAATTACCGTTACCGTTATCATCATCTCTTACTCCAGTAAATAGAGGTTTTTCAGGTAATCTTACGCCAGCAAATAGAGGTTTTACAGGTACTAGATTAGGACAAAATGTACCGCTTACTACTCCTAATTATAGTCAAGTAACTAATCAATATTTTCCAAGTTTAGGAAGCCCTGTTTTAGTAGGTAGTAGATTAGATAGATTAACAGATCCTGCAGTTTTAAGAGCTATTAAAGATAGAACTATGGGTGGTGGATTATTAAGTATGCCACTTTGGTCAGGATATAAAGCGTAATTATAAGTGTTCTATAATAGTCCCGTAGAACAAGAAGCTTATAAACAGCGTTATAGAGTTCAGAAGCTTGTCGATATGTATAGGAGAGATCCTATGCAATTCACTCCTTCTCAAGTTGATGAACTTAAAGAAATGTCTGAAACTGTTGGAGTTAAATTTCAACAGAAACAGGAATCGTTTGATGTTAGGCGTAATGCTAAAAACCTTATGGGTGGATTCCTTGAAGGTTTTACAACAATTCCTACAGGTATTAAACCTAAAACAACCTATGAATCAATCTCACATTCAATGGGGCATCTCGCTGGATTTGCTCCAGGAATCCTCGCACAGCCCGTTTCTTTATTAGGTAAGGGGTTAGAAAGGACTGGATGGGGAAAGGCCGCTAAAGCCCTATATAGAGGCTCTAAAGCACTAAGTACGTTAAATAAGTACTCAGTTCCGATGTTTTTCGGTCATAAAGCTACAAAATTGATGGGTAAAGGATTACAAAAGGCTAAACTTGAATCAGCAGACTTCCTTAAAAAAGGTGCAGCACCTAGAGGAATACTTGATGAAGCTACTAATTTAGCTGTTGCATCAGCTGTTTCAAGTATATGGAAAGGCCCTGATATTATGTGGGATAGTATGGTACATGGTGGTGTAGCTGGTGGTATGTTTGGAGGCTTAGGAAATTTTAGAGCTATAGGTAATTATTTAAAATCAAATAAAACAATAGATCATCAAAAAGGTGAAGCACTACTTAAAGGTGCTATAGGTGCTGGTATGTTAGGAGTACCAGCTTATTTAAGAGATGATCCAGTTGAAATGATTATCTATGAAACATTACTTGGTGGTTATTTTGGATATAATGCTAGACCAGCAAGAGAGGCTGAAGGTGGTAAATTTATACAGAATTTAAAGTATGAAGGTAAATCACAAGATTATATATTTAAACCAGAAGATCATCCTAATTGGAATAATTATAGTAAAGGTGCTCAAGAATATGTTGTTAATCAAGTTAATGAATATTCTTATAAATACATTATTCCTAAGATTATGGAATCTTCAAGGCTATCTGAAAAAGAAATTTTAGATAACTATTTTGAAAGAGCTAAGATAAGATTTAATAAAGAAAAACCTACTGATAAAGATATACAAACTTTAATCAGAGAAGATGCTAATCAGCATAAAGAATATAGCATGAAAGGTTTTAGAATGGAATGGGAAACTTCTAAGAAAGATTATGATAGAGATTTTGATCCTGAAGACGCTACTGAATATTCTAATATTGACCTTAAAAGAACTAAAGATACTCCTTTAGATATATTAAGACAAGAGAATGAAACTGCAAGAGACGTTCTTATTCCTGAAATATCTATAGATAGTGCTACAGGTAATGAAATTATAACATATATAAGGTCAAAAGGCTTTTATGAAAAGGCTAGTGAAAAAGTAGGAGAGACTACATATGGTAGTGTTCCTGTAGAAAAATACGAAAACAACACAACATATATTAATGTTGAAAAATTATATCTAGGTAATGATTACAAAACATCAGATGGTTCAAAGTTAAAAATTAAACCATTCGTATCTCCTATGGAATTAATTAGAAACGAATCTACTGGACGTTTTGAACCTATTGTCAATACAAAAACTAGACAGAATATTACTGAATCTTTAAATAAGAATAAGCAATATATTTTTGGTGGAGTAAAGGATAAAGGTATTTATAAGGTTAGAGATTATCATATAGATACAAATAATTATAGTAGTCAGCAATTAATGCTAGAGCTTTCTAAGAATATTAATGGTAGAGTAAATAATTTAGAATATAGTAAAATTCAAAAAAACTATAACGAAGGTTTAGCTTTAGAGCTTGAATGGTTAGGTCTTAAAAAACCTGAACAAAGCTTAGATTCTTTACAGTATCAAAATAATCCAACTATTGTAGATGCTATTAAAAATTATTCTAAGCAATGGAAATCTAATGTTTTAATTGAAGCTGAATTAAATGGATACTATACTATAGGAAATAAAGATATTTCTAATATTAACAATATAGTTAAATCAGGACATGTTAAGCATGTTATTGATTGGAATAAAAGAGCGCAGCTTAGATTCGATAAAAGTTATGCTATTAAACCTGACGCTGTTAATGAATTAGGTCAAAGAATATTTGATCGTGATAATTTTAGTTACGAGATCTTTTCTGATATAAACATGTTAGGAAAGGAAGGTGATCCTCATTATGGATATTATAGAAAAGGTAAAGGTAAGGAACCTGAATGGGCTTGGTATGAAAGTTGGACTGATGGAGTTGTATTAATAAGACCTGAAGTATATGATAAAATAGAATTAGCAGCTAATCTACCTAAAGACAGTATGTTTAAACCAGTTATTACTGCAAGAATGCCTAATGGTGGTATTATGGTAGTTAAATCAGCTGGTCAAAGACTTAATAAAGGCTCAGATAATTCTATTCTTAATCTTATGAATGATAGAGGTTTAGATATGGTCATGTTTACTTCAGCAGCTAAACATACAGGAAATACTAAACCATTAAGATTAGAGGTTAATAATAAAGGTGAATATGCAGGTGAAGTTAGAGCTAATAACGAAATACTTTCTATGCCTATAAATAGTGTTAGAATGAATTTAGGTACTTATGCAGATCCTGCTAAAGCATTAAAACCTCAGACAGTAGCTACTCAATTAGGTAGTAATATTAATATAGTTCAATCTCCAGGAGGTTCTAAAGCATTCTATCAGGATGTTATCTCTAAAGGTCCTGAAGCTAGGATTAATAAAGATGGAAAATCTTTTGATACAATTTTAGATAAATATAGAGAAACTGGAGATACTTCTCTTTTAAAAGATATAAAAATAGATGACTTATCTACACAAGCTATACATGATATATTTGTAAGAGATGCTAATTGGAAAACTAGAACTAAAGAAGATTTATATCTAGCTAAATATCTTTCTCGTCAAATTTTAAGAATGGATAAAAATGGTGAGTTAGAGAGTCGTCATTCATTTAGTAAAGATGAATGGAAACAATATTTGTATAAAAATGATAGGATATTAGATATATCTGATTTTGATAGTGTATATAGACATGTATTTCAACAGACAAGTGGTTATTTTAATAATGCTTATAAAAAATATATGATTCAAAGATATACTAGACCTAAATGGAGAACATCTTCAAAGGCTTGGTTAAACGGTCAATTACCTCATAATCATGTAGATGCTAATATGAGAGTTAATGTTGGTGAGATTAAACTTGATTTAGGTATGAGGAATATGAAAGTTGAAATTACTGATAGTAAAGGAAACTTTATTGAGAATAGTACTCTAGGTAAAGCTTGGGCAAAATTTGAAAAAATGAATGCTAAAGAGAAAGAGGCTTATAAGCATAATTTTGAATTTGTTGTTGTAAGAATACCTATGGATAGTTTATCAGGTGCTAGGTTATTAAAATTTAGAGGGTTTACAGATTCACGTGGAACATCTGCTAGAACACATGCTAGAGATGATTGGCATTTAGGTGGTGCAGATAAAGATAGTGATAGTGTATTTATATATCAAGGATTCTCTGAGAGAGTAAAAGATATATATAGACCTCATCAAAATGAGTGGGGTGCAGGTACTAAAGAAAATCCTATGCTTGAAAAGAAATCAGAACAAATGGATACTTTATTTGTACCAAAATCTAAAAGTAATGATTGGAGTAATGATTCTTTTTATAGTCCTTATAGTCAATTTAATCCTAGTATGAGAAAAGTTGTAGCAGATCAAGCTTATAATGGAACTAAGATTGGAATGGGCTTATCAGCTAAAGCTGGTAGAGCAGCCTTACAACTATGGGATATTCTTCCTAAGAGTCAGCCTATACTTGATAGAAAAGGCAATGTTATAGGCTACCTTAATAAGAAGAAAGATGGACATGAAGCTATAAGAAGAATGAAAATGGAGATGATGAACAGAAGTGCAGATTCATCTAATTATCCTAATAGCACTAATATAGGTGAGTATTATGATATACTTTTAAAAGCAGGGTGGGATGCTAAGGTTATGAATAGAGATGCTACTTGGAATGATATTACTTTGCCAGCTATAGGCAATAAAGAAGTAGCCCCTTTATCAGAGTATAAATATGTTCGATTAGATAAGTCTTTAGATCATAAAGCTAAGGATTGGACTAATGATAAAGGATTCACTTTTGATCAATGGAGACAAAGAACTCAAGAATTATTAGAATCTAAATCAATAGAAGGCTTACCTAGTGAAATTCAAGGCGATTTATTACCTGTAATAGTAGCTAAGAAAATGAAAGAGCATGGGCTATTTAAAGATATAAAACCTTTAAGTGCTGAATTAGAAAGATATGCAGATGTATTTAATCAATTTAAAGCTATGGCTTCTAAACAAGAAAATTCAAGTTGGGTTATGTATAAAACTAACGCTATTTCTAATCCAGATATGATTATTAATAAAATGAATAAAGATATTAAGGCTATTGAAAATTCTAATATATCAGATTATGCTAAATCTAAAAAGATAAAAACTATTATTGAGAAGACTAGAAATATATTAGTTAACGATATGCTTGAGATTGCTTCATGGAAAGCATCTACAAAAGAAGGTAAAGGTATCTTTAATTACTTAAAGAATGATTTAAAATTAAATGTTAGTGAGAAGGAAGTTATTAGAGATTTATTAGACCCTATAACTATTATGGCTTCAGAAGCTAAAATGAGAATGGAGAATTTTAATTCTGATATCCCTACACAGAGAGAAGGTAAATATAGAGGTGCTTATGATAATTATGGTAGAGGAAGTAGAGATCCTAATGTTAGTAAGGTAGAGTCTTTAGATCAAATGATTACTGATATTCATTTAGAGATAGGATTACTAGCTAATAAATATAAAAAAGTATATGGAGCTAATGCACAAAACTTAGCAAGTAAGCTTATTGAATATGCTAATTTACAATTATTAGGTTCTTACTGGCATAAGAATATACCTTTAGAAAAAGGAATGTGGACTCGTCCTTTTAGAAATATGTATTATCAATCTGAAGTAATATCAGATACATCTGTTAGAAAAATGTTAAACGCTTTTAGCGATACATATAAACTAGCTACTTTTAAAGGTAGGGATGAGCTTCCTAACATAAATCGTGAAATATGGGAAAGCCCACAGGATAAAGTAGCTATAGCTGTATCTGAACCTATTAAAAAGATTATGGAATCTTCTAATCCTATTATAGGAGGTCCTAAATATATTAAAGATCCTACTATGAGTATTAATGATAAAGCTAAAGCTTTAGGTATAACTACTTCTGATGTGCAAGCTATTAAATTATTTGAAGAAAATCTTAAAAAGGTTCCTCGTGTTGCAGAGAATTTCAATGATTGGTTTAGTCAATTTACATTTATACATGGTGATGCTTATCGTGATGTAAGTACGATGACTATTAAAGATGTACATGCTTTTAATAGATGGTTTAAAGATATAGATAGAAGATTTATTCAACGTGGTAAAGGTTTACCTCCATATGCTTGGCGTGTAGATCCAAGATATATGAATGAGCAAATGGCTCTTTTTGAAGGTAAAGTATTTAGCTCCTTTGAAACTGATGTTCTTACGTCTGATGGAGTTGTTAAGCGTAAGATTAAAAACTTTACTGGTAGTATGGGTATTTTAAGAGAAATGTTTAGAAGAACTAATATGCAAATAGATAAATATTCTGCTTTAGATCTTGCTCAAACTGAAAGGACTTATAAATTTAGAAAGCAATTAAACAAAGAACATGCTCATGGTATAAATGAATTAGTTATTGCTTTACGTAATGGCGAGAATATTACTCAAAATAAATGGTATGAAAAACTCAAGAATGAGATATTTATATATGATGGTAAAACTAGAACAATGGAAGAAATGGTTAATATTGTTAATGATATATATACTAAAGACTTTAGTCAATTCGGTGGCAAATGGATATGGGCTAAAGACTTAAAAGGTAATAGAGTTGATTGGAATATTATTGATAATGCTAAACAATATGGAGTTATTAATAATTACCTTAAATACAACAAAGATGGTAGTTTAAATACTAATTATTTCCTAAAGAAAATAGGTGAAGGATTAGATAAAGGATTAGACTTACCTCAAATTGGATTAGAGAATTTATTAAGATTCCAATATGAATATAAACTTGAAAAGATTATTAAGGATAAAAACTTAAAAGGCTCTGAAGCTATAAAATATAGAGAGAATTTTAGACTTAATCAGAAGACTAGATTTGAACCTATCGGTGATTTAGGTAAAGACTATTTCCCTCATATGTGGGAGAATACTACAAAATCTAGACAAGCTGAATTAGATGCATGGTTAGCAGTTAAAATTCAAGAGGTAAGAGATAATCCTCAAAGACAAGCTGAAATAGAAGCTTACTTAAAAGCTGAACATGAGATGTCAAGAACTGAATCAGGTGGTACTGAAAGACCTAATATAGATGCTATGATGGATAATCTTAATTTTAAAACTATGACAGATGCTCAAATAGCTAATTACTTAAATAACATTGGATTCTTTAATAGGCCTGGAGTAATTAAAGAAAGAACTGGAGAGAAGCCTGGTTGGGATAGAGATTTAAATACTATCGATAATTATAAAGATAAAATTATACGTTCTTATTATAAGAATTTACAATCTATTTTTGCTAACAATCGTATTGATGCATTTGTTAAAGATGGTAAGTTTGGTGAGTTTACTGGTGATTGGGCTGATTATATGAGAATATATGTGAGAGATTCTTTTGGTCATCAATCTACATTCCAAGAAAGAATAGTAGATATGATTGAAGGTAAGGGAGGTGCTAAAGATACTTTAGGATTAGGTGGAACTCTTTATTATAAAACATCAGATCATAAGATAATAAAAGCTGTTGACTATTTAGATGCTAAGTTTTCTAAATGGGGATGGAAGGTTCCTGGTTTTAGCAATATCCCTAAGATAACTGCTAAAGAAGGAACTCCACTTTATAAGAAAGAAGTTCAAGCTAGAAGAGAGTATTTATCTAGAATTATACATACTGCTGGTAGAATGGAAGCTAAATTTAATTTATTAACGTTATTAGCAAATACAGGAACTATGACAGCTAATGTATTTGGTGGTTCTACTATGACTATTTCTCAAGCTGGATTAAAGAACTTTGCAAGATCTTATAATAATAAATGGTTACAGAAAAACATTTTAACTGATATACAAGGAAATTATATTCTTAAATATAAAGATCCTGTAAGTGGTAAAGAGAAGCCTGTTACTAATAAAAAAGAATTAAGACAATGGGTAGCTGAACAAGGTATCATTGATAAGTTTATCGCTGATGAGATAGGTGTTAACTTAGCCTTAAAGACAGGTCTTAAAGGTAAGAATGGTGCTAACTTTATAAAAGAACTAGGTAAGATTTTAACTAAAAATCCTGAAGCTAGTAATGAAACAATACTAGAACTAGCTAGGCGATATGGTGTGCAGGATACAATTGAAAAAGCTGGTGGTTGGTTTATGCAGAAATCTGAACGTATTGCAAGAGCAGATTCCTTTATAACCCATGCATTACAATTTAAAGAACGATATGGTGCTCATGGACGTGAAATAAGATTAGATGATCCTGCTGTTATAGATGCAGGTTTAAAAGGCGTAGAAGCTACACAATTCTTATATCATAGTGCTTTTAGACCAGCATATATGAGAACATCTTTAGGTAAAGTTTTAACTCGATTCAAACTATTTGCGTTTCAATCTGTTAGAACTCGTAAAGAATTATATAGACAAGCTAAGAATTATGGTCTTGAAGAGGGAACACCTGCTTTTGAAAGATTTAAAAATTTATTTCTAATAGATATGTTTACAATGGCATTAGGAACTGCCTTTACATATAGTTTATTTGATACAGCATTACCTCCTCCGTACGACTGGATACAGGAAACTGGAGAATGGCTCTTTGGCGACAAACGTGAACGTGATAGAGCATTCTTTGGTCAGTGGCCATATCCAGTCGCACCTCTGCAGATAGCTACTCCTCCAATAGCTAGGATACCTATGGCAGCCTTTAGTAGTTTAATAAATAATGACTGGGAAAGGTTTGCGGATTATCACATTCATACAATGTATCCATTTGGTAGAATGGTTAGGCAGTTTGATCAAACATTTGATGAACCTTACGGTACAACATTTGGAAGAGGAATGCAGCAGTTTTTAAGATTGCCTACGGATAAATTAGTTAGTAAATTAAATAAAGCTGAGGCTGATAGAAATAAAAAGACAATGATTGATTTTGAATTAACTGAATTAGGAGAAATAATATAATGAGTATATATGGTAAAGCAGCACAATTTTTAGGTAAAGCAAAAGCCTCTAGTGGTTTTGGTTTTGTGCCTAAAGCTAAGCAAGCTGCTAAAAAAATGTATGGATATGGTAGAGAAAACCCTGGTCAAGCTGCTGGATTAGGCGCAGTTGGATTAGGATTAGGGGCTATGGCAAGTACCTTACCAGATTATAATGAAATGGAAGGAATGGCAAATTCTGAAGATGCTAAAGTTTTTAAAGCACATACTGAAGCATGGCTTCGGCTTACTGAATTTCCTGGAGCATTTGACAAAAGAAGATGGAATTGGAAAAAAACAACAGATGTATTTATGCAAGACCCAGATTATATAGAGTT
>CEUQ01026619.1_pt1 | contig 19680 bp, 16 predicted proteins | sample 361491 | NCBI WGS metagenome assembly CEUQ01 (sample SAMEA2622796, study PRJEB7988) | marine metagenome | biome: marine biome (ENVO:00000447); feature: marine epipelagic mixed layer (ENVO:xxxxxxxxx); material: "saline water (ENVO:00002010), including plankton (ENVO:xxxxxxxx)" | depth 120 m | reverse complement strand
AAACTATTAATCCAAAAAGATTAATTTTTATTCTAGTGTGTTTAACTACGTTGCTTCTAGCAGTTTCTGCTTGTTCAAGTGACTCTGATTCATCATCTTCAAATAGTAGTTCTATAGATAAATTTGGAATGATATTAGTAGGACCACGCGATGATAAAGGTTGGTCTCAGGCCCATTTTGAAGGTGGGGAAGCTATTGAGAATGCTATTGGTGCAGAGATGATTGTTGCTGATTTTATTAATCCTGCTGATTCACCTAACACCACAGTTGCTCAAGTAGCTGCAGACATGATTGACCAGGGTGCAAAACTTATTTTTGCTACATCTGATGATATGAAAGATGGTATATTAGAGGCTGCTGCTTCCCATCCGGATGTATCAATGGTTTGGTCTACAGGTGATAGTGCATTTAAGGATGGTAAAGCCTACAAACCAGAATTAGAAAATCTTGCTAATGTAATGGGACAAATGGAGTTTGGTAAATACATGGCGGGATGTGCTGCTGCCTCAGAATCTAAATCCGGGAATATTGGTTTTCTTGGACCACTTATTAATGATGAAACTAGAAGGCTAACAAATGCCGCATACATTGGTGCACGTGACTGTTGGCTAGATAAAGGAAATTCGATCTCAGACTTAAACTTTGAAGTAATCTGGATTGGCTTTTGGTTTCATATTCCAGGAGTTACATTGGATCCAACAACTGTTGTCAATGACTTCATTGATTCAGGAGTTGATGTAGTTATCTCGCACATTGATACTCCTGAAGCACTTACAGTCACAGATCAAAGAGCAGCTGCAGGAGAAGATGTATTAGTTGTAGGTTATGACTATGAAAATTCCTGCGACGTCGCTCCAGAAGTTTGCATTGGAGTTCCTTACTTCAATTGGGGTCCTGCATACATTGATGCAGCAAAAAGAGTTGGAAACAATTCATTTAGCGCAGACTTCCAATGGATTGCTCCAAAATTAACAAATGGTGTTACTGCCGAAGATTCTATGGTTGGATTTAAGGGTGGAAATGCTATGTCTGAAGAGACAAGAAAAAGAGTTAATAGACTTGCTGATCAGTTAAACGGTGACATTGCAAACATATTTGCAGGCCCAATTAACTTTCAGGATGGATCCGTTCTTGCAAGGGAAGGGAAAAAGCCTTCATTGTATGATATTTGGTATACACCTCAATTACTTGAGGGTATGACTGGAGATAGTGGCGGAAATTAGTAATTAGTTAACTGATTATTTTAGAGAAGGCGATTTACTCATAAAATCGCCTTCTCTGTTTGTTTGAAATATGAAAATTGAATTTAAGAATATATCAAAAAGTTTTGGTGAAACAATTGCTAACTCCGAAATTAGTTTTTCTATTGACGGAGGATCTATACATGCCATAATTGGTGAAAATGGTGCTGGTAAATCAACATTAATAAAAATTCTATCGGGTCAAATTTTACCAGATGATGGTAGTATCAAATTAGGTAATAAAAAAATGCTTCTTGGTTCAACTATTGAGGCAACAAATAAAGGTATTGGCATTTTAGGCCAAGATCCTCTTGATTTTAGTAATTTTACTGTCCTTGAGAGTTTTTTAGCTGGAAATAAAAAATCATCTAAGATTATATCTAAATCTAAGTTTGAAGAAATAATATCCAGTTTCTCAAAAAAGTTCGATTGGGAAATTAATGTAAATTCTCTAATCAAAGATTTGTCTGTTGGTCAAAGGCAACAATTGGAATTGATAAGACTTTTATACCTAGGAGCAAAAATAATTATATTGGACGAACCTACTAGTGGCTTTTCTTTAGATCAAAAAAAGAAAGTTTTTGAAAATTTAAGAGACTTAAGCTCTAAAGGTTATACCGTAATTTTAGTTTCTCACAAAATAGAAGAAATACTAGAAATTTGTAATAAAGTTACTATATTGCAAAAAGGTAAACTTCTAGAAACACTTGATTTACCTATTGATCCAAAAATTTTGATAGATAAAATGTTTGGACCTTCTAGCAATGTTAAAAATGATTATAAAAAAATTGAAAAAAAATCCAAAAAAAATATCACAATTAAGATTGATAAATATTCAGATATTGAAAAAATTACTCTAAATGAAGGTACTATAATAGGGGTTTCTGGTCTACAGGGATCAGGGTCTGATAAATTCGTGCAAAGTTTTTACGACGACTTGTCATCAAGTAAAGTATATAACGAAAACGAAGTTCAAATACCATTTTCTGAGATAAATTATGTTGCATCAGATCGTCTTGAAAAAGGATTATTTCCAGATATGACAATAATGGAGCATATTGCTTTAGCTTACAATTCTAAAGGTCTAATTAATTGGTCAAATATTTTAGAGCTTACCAAAAATTTAATAAATACCTACGGTATTGTAGGTACTCCCCAAACTCAAGCAAAAAATTTATCTGGAGGTAATCAACAAAGATTGATGTTAGCTCTCATTAAAGAAAATATTAGACTTTTACTTCTTGAACAACCAACAAGAGGCTTAGACATAAGTTCGGCAATTTTTGTTTGGGAGAGTTTGTTGAAAACTAAATCAAAAAAAAATTTAGTTATTTTTTCATCTGTTGATTTAGATGAAATATATGATTACTCTGATTTTATTATTTGTTTTTATGACAACAAAATTGTAGCTTCAGGACATAAAAATGAGATGGCTAGAGCAAAAGTTATGGAAAAAATTTCTGGTAAATAATGTATAAAATAATATTACAAAACTCAATTGCTACTTTTCTCTCTGTGATATCAGTAACGATAGTTTTACTTATATTACAGGTTATGCCCTTTGAAATTTACGGTAATTTATTTGATGGTTCATTTGGAAGTTTAGATAAAATTTCGAGAACCCTTCTTATAGCAACGATTATGGCTCTAGCTGGATTTGCACTAGTTGTGACTTTCTCTACTGGTTTGTGGAATATAGGTATAGAAGGTCAAATGTTATTTGGTGCAATAGGTGCTACATTTATTGCAAGAACTTTTTTAGCTGAGTATTTCTTTGCCCCAATAATTATTATTATATTTGGTACACTTTTTGGCTCTTTTCTTGGATTATTATCAGCTATTCTGAAAACAAGATTTAATGTTCATGAGATTTTTGGAGGCCTTGGTATTAATTTTGTTGCTTCTGGTTTAATAGTCTATTTGGTTATTGGCCCTTGGAAAAGAGAAGGGATCGCATCTACCGGTGGAACAGATTTATTTCCTAAGAGTTCATGGATCAATGGTATTGGAGATAGTAATTTCCCAATATACCCAATTATCATAGCAATAATAGTTTTTATAACTTTATTCATACTTTTATCAAGAACTTCACTTGGCCTCAAGCTAATTGCAACAGGTACTAATAAAGACGCAGCAGATAAATTCAAGATAGATTCAGTAAAACACATTTTATATGCTTTTATAATTGCTGGTGCAATTGGTGGTATCGCAGGAGCTATACAAGCTGCGAGTATTCATCACAAGTTGGTACCAAATATAGCTGGAGGATATGGGTTTTTGGGTATATTAATTGCACTAATTGCTGGAAGAAATCTTTTTACAGTTGTAGTGATAAGTATTATTTTTGCTTCAATAATGGTTGGAGGTGTACAGCTGCAACTAAGGCTTGGTCTAGATTCTAGTTTTCCATACATAATTGAATCTGTTTTTGTTATGTCTTGGGTAATAATAAAGGCAAGTAAAATTGATTCTAAATTACTTAAGTTACTTGTAAATAAGGAGACAGATTTTGGATAGTTTAGAATTAACTGTTATAACAATTGTAGCTATGTCTGCTCCACTGATTTTTGCAGTTATAGGAGAAACAATCACAGAAAGAGTTGGTGTTGTTAATCTTTCAATGGAAGGGACATTGCTTATAACAGCATTAACCGGTTTTGCTATAACAATTTGGACTGATTCTTTATATCTAGGAATATTATCTTCAGCACTCATTGGGGGTTTTATAGCATTTATAATAGTATGGATTAATTTTAGGTTTTATATAAATCAAATAGCAGTTGGATTTATTTTTACAATTTTTCTATGGAAATTGTCTAGCTACTTAGGTGGAGACTTTGTGAGAATACCTGGGCCTTATCTAAATAAAATTACAATCCCGATGCTAAGTGAAATACCATTTTTAGGTCCGATATTTTTTGATAATAATATATTAGTTTTATCTTCAATAATCCTGATTCCTTTAAGTTGGTTCTTTTTGTTTAGAACTAACTTAGGTGTAAATTTAAGAGCTGTAGGTGAAAACCCTATTGCAGCGGATGCTAGAGGGCTAAGCGTAATGAAATATAGATTTATTTACTCGGTCATTGGAGGTATCTTGATTGGTATAGGTGGAGCCACATTTAGCTTGGAAGTTAAGTATGGATGGTCCGAAGGTCATACGTTAAATTATGGATGGATAGCTCTAGCAATAGTAATATTTGGAGGTTGGAATCCTGTCCGAGCTTCTGTTGGTGTTTATGGGTTTGGAATTTTGCAGGTCCTTTCACTAAAACTTCAATCAGTAACTATAGGTTTATCACAGATATTGCCATTAATTCCTTTCCCATTGATGATTTTAACACTTGTTTTAATTCAGTCAGCAAATAAAAATGAAGGTAGATGGTTTCCAAAACCAATTAGATTATTAATTTTTGGGAATCAACCGCAATCTTTAGGAATTACTTATAAAAAAGATTCATGATATGAAAAATGTAAAGATTTTATGGGAAAATGATGCCATTGAAAAAAAAATAAGAGAAATGGCAAAAAATATTAATATTAAATGGGAAAATGAGCCAGTTGTAAATCTAATTCCTGTAATTACAGGAGGAATGATTTTTTCCACAAAACTAATTATGGAGTTAGAAAAATTATCACCAGAAAAATGGGTCGTTAATCCTGTTATTGCAAGTGCCTATGAATATTCCTACAATCCAAATAAACCTGAGGTAGTACGGGTAAGTGATTACGAAAATAAATTCAAAGATGGTACCCCTTCTATCATTATTGATGATCTACTTGACACAGGAATAACTTTGTCAATTATTAAAAATATGATAAGAACTATAACTAATGATAATGTAGAAGTAGCTGTTCTAGTAGATAAAGTAGCAAAAAGAAAAATTGAAATAGAACCTGAATATCATGGATTTATAATTAAAAATGATTATTGGTTAGTTGGATATGGTATGGACGATAAAGGTTTACTTAGAGGTATGGACAGAATAGGTTATATTGAACAGATAAAAATGCTCTAATATTACACTATTATGAAATCAGATTTTTCGTATATTTCGCCGATGTTTTTTGCGTCAATATAAGTACAAGCTGAACGTAAGCCACCAAGAATTTGACTTATAGAATTTTCTATAGTTCCTTTGTCTTCAACAAGAATTGATTTTCCTTCAGAAGCTCTATAATCAGCTACATTTCCGTAATGCCTATTCATTGCTTCACTAGAGCTCATGCCGTAAAGGGTTCTATATTGTTTATTTTCAATTTTTGTTATCGGAGCTTCACCTTCAATATGCCCTGAAAATAATGACCCTAGCATTACAAATCCAGCACCTCCAGCAAATGCTTTTACAATATCTGCTGAACTTTTTATTCCACCATCAGAAACAATAAATGCGTTATATTTTTTTGCTTCTTTACTACATTCTATTACTGCAGCTAATTGAGGATACCCAATACCTGTAACATCGGTAGTACTACAAACACTTCCTGAACCAATTCCTATTTTAACTCCATCTGCGCCTGAATCAACCATAATCTTAACACCCTCAGGAGTAACAACATTTCCTGCGATTATGCCAATCTTAGGAAATTCTTTTCTTGTAATTTCTATTATTTGACTAAATTTTTTTATATATCCATTAGGTACATCAAAAACTAAAAATTTAGGCACTTTGTTTGTTTTTGAAGTAATATGACTTATGTATTCAGATATGGTTTCAATTTTATCTAAACCGAATGTTAGAAAATTATAATCTAAACTTAGTCCTTCATTAATTGACTGTACCCATTCTTCTTTAGAATAAAACTTACTTACAGCATTTGAAATATAATGTTTTTGTAGTTTGAATCCCATTGAAAAAGTACCAACAAAATCCATATTAGAAGCCATTAAAGGTATGCCTGTCCAAGAAACTCTAGATTTTGGAAAATTTATCTTAGAATCAAGAATTATTTCTTTTCTTGAGTTATACTTTGATGCCTTAGGATAAATTAGCACGTCATCAAAGTTAATTTTTTTATTATTAAAATCAAACATAATTTTTACACGAATTAAATCATATATAAATTTTTATAAATTTTATATGCTGATAAGTAATAAATAACTCAATTTTATTTTTTTACACGACGGGAGACAATTATGCTTTATAGGAAATTTTTGAGTACAGGTGAAAAAATTTCTATTATTGGTTTTGGTGGAATAGTAGTCAAAGACGAATCAATGAATGATGTCAGAAGATATGTATCTTATGCTTATGATTCGGGAGTAAATTATTTTGATGTTGCCCCAGCCTATGGAAATGCTGAAAAAAAATTAGGACCAGCTCTAGCTCCATTTAGAAAAAATGTATTTTTAGCATGTAAGACTGGTAAAAGAACTTATAAAGAAGCTCAAAAAGAATTTCAAAATTCTTTGCATAACATGAAAACTGATTACTTTGACTTATATCAAATGCACTCCGTTTCTACTGAAGAAGATTTTGAAAATATAATTCATAAGAATGGTGTTTTAAATTTTCTTGTAGAAATGAAACAGAAAGGTTACATTAGAAATATTGGTTTCTCAGCTCACTCTTCAAAAATAGGTATTAAACTTTTGGATTATTTTAATTTTGATTCAATACTTTTCCCTCTTAATTTTACTACATGGTATCAAGGTGGATTTGGAAGTGAATTACTAAATAAAGCTATTGAAACTAATACTACTAGACTAGCGCTAAAACCTGGTGCATCTAATGCTTTATCTAAATCTACAATTAACTGTAAACCTTCAAAGGATGTTGTAAGAGTAAGAGAAAAATGCTGGTATGCTCCTATTGAAGATGACGAAATTATTAATCTCGCTTATAAATGGGCTTTATCTCAACCTATCACTTCAGTTTTGCCTCCTGGTGAATTTGAGCTTTGGAAAAAAGCTTTGAAAGCTATTAATAATTATGAGCCCATTGAAGATTATGAAATAGATAAGCTAAAAAGTTTTTCAGAGAATAAATTACCTTTATTTACAGTCTAATTTTTAGGTTTTCCTATAAATATTGCTCCTAAAGCTGATATTGGGGGTAATAACATAAAAATAAAGAACCCAGTGTTATAACTTTCAGTTGAATCATAAATGATCGATAATGGTAACGGTCCAATTGCAGCAAGAGACATTCCGATAAAGTTTGTGAATCCTCTGATGCTACCTAAGTATCTTCGACCGAAATATAATGGCCATATAGCTTGACCTGTATTCATTAGAAGCCCAATTTGCAATCCTAATAAAATTCCATAAATATATCCCAAAAATATTGTATCTAGAATAGATAACAGATAAAGCGTGATAATGACTAATGTCTGACCAAATATTAATATTTTTCGTGGATCTATGTAATTATTAAGTATTCCCGACAGAAACTGACCGAAAATCATAGATGGAGCTACTATAGCAAAAATGCTTGCAGCTTCTGTGATTCCTATACCCTTTTCAGAAAATATTGAAACTTGATGATACATTATGCCTGTATGTATTGGAGAACCCGACATAATTGCAATTGTTATAAACCAAAATTTTTTTGTCTTCAGAGCCTTTGATAATGTCGATGAATTTTCAGTTTTTGTATGATCATATAAAATATCATGATTTTTATTTTTATTTTTTTCATTAAGAAATTTATATGGTCGAATAAATATAATCACAGGAAAAATTAGTAGTAATGAAGCTGTTAGTCCCAATACTAACCAAGCATTTCTCCAACCTATATTTTCAATAAAAAAAGCTCCATAAACAGGAAAAAAACCACTTGAAGCTGAGATACCTAATCCTAGTATAGCTAAAGCTAAAGCTCTTTTTTTTGTGAACCAAATCGATACCAAGGTTGACGGTATTAGGCTCAGAGCTCCTTGCCCCATAGTTCGCATAATTGCAAAACAAAAGAGTAGTTCAATTGAACTACTAACTTTCGATAACCAAAAACATCCTAAAAAAAGAAAAATAATCACACAAATTAGTATGTATTTTGGATTAAATTTGTCTAAAAACTTCCCTAAAAAAACCATTGACATGGAAGCAAATAATGAACCAAATAAATAAGAAGTTGCTACATTTGTTGAAGAAATATCAAGATCTTCCATAAAAGAATTTTGAAAAATACTGAATGTAAATGTTTGTCCAGGTCCAGAAGCAAAATTTGCCAAAGTACATACAGCAAGAATCACCCATCCATAATAGAAGTTCTTATTATATAAATTTAATATTTTCAAAACAATTTTCCGTTATAATATTAATAATTATTGAACTAAATTGAGGTCTGTTTTGATTAAAAGTATAGTAAAATTTAGTGGCTCACGTCCTTATTATGTAATAGCTGTTTGGATTATTTTAATGATTGTATCAGCTGGACTATCTCAAGAGTATCTTGATAGTGCATTAAGTGGTAATGGACAGGGAGCGACTACAGACCTAGAATATATTCTAGCTAACAAATTACAAGACGAAAAAATGTCTTCAAATCCAGAGAGTGAAAAATTTATTGATGGCTTACTTGTTAAAGATTCATCTTCCGAAAAAGTAGAAACTTCTGATCAAGGTGATTCTCAAAATGAACAAGAATCATCAGATGAAGTTCAATATGCTTCAGAATCTGTAATTATTACATCTTCAAAATTCAAATATCCTTCTGAAGAATACAATACTGTTATGCAGAAATATCTGAATGAACTTCAGTCTAAATTTAATTTGGATCAACAGGTTATTTCTCAATATTCTAACTTAGAACAAATGCCTGGATTTGGTACTTATTTTGGGCCATCACCAGATTTGACCTCTATGAGTATCCCGATATATTTTATGCAAGAAGAATTTATTGCACCTTTCATAAAATTTAATGAAGAATTCTCAGATGAGAATTTCCAATTTTATCTTGTTGGAGAAGATACCATAAATTATACTTTTGCTCACCTAGCAGAGGAAGATTTACTTACCGGTGAGACTATAGGTATTTCTGTTGCATTGATAATCCTAGCTGTTATTTTTGGATATGTTACCTCAGCTATCATCCCAATAATTTTAGCTGTGGTAGCTATTTTTGTTTCGTTGGGAATTGTTTCAGTAATTGGCCAAGTAGTTGATTTAAATGACTTTGTTCCAAATATTATTGCAATGATGGGATTAGCTGTAGGTATAGATTATTGCCTTTTTATTCTTTCCAGATATAGAGAAGAGAGAGCTTTAGGATTAGAAAAACAAGCAGCGATAGTAAGTTCTGGTTCAACCGCAGGGCGTGCTGTAGTGTTCAGTGGAATTACAGTTGTCTTTGCATTAATAGGAATGTTTATAATCCCAGAGAAAACTTTTCAGGCATTTGGTGTTGGAGCTATACTTGTTGTTTTTGTTGCTGTATTTGCTGGTGTAAGTTTTTTACCTGCAATAATAGGAATACTTGGTGATAAAGTAGATAGTGTATATGTACCTAAAAGATTTGCAATTCTACTCTACTTATTAGTCTTTTTAGTAATAGCAATAACTCAAGGAGTGGGCCCTCAGATATTAATAGCTGCAATAGGTGTAATGTTATTTTTAGTTTTGATTTCTATAATGAAAAAACTACCTGTAGTGAAATTTAAAGTTTTTGATGACCCCAAAGAAATTAAGAATGATGAATCTGGCATATGGAACACTATAACTATTCAAGTAATGAAAAGGCCTGGAATAAGTATGGCTTTAGCTACTATATTTTTATTAGTTTTATCATATTTTTATCTAGATATTGAAAAAGGTACAAGCGGTATATCTGTTCTTCCAGACGATGAACCGGCCAAGATAGGATTTAATTTATTAAATGAAAAATGGGGTTATGGTTCTAATGAAACAGCTAATATACATATTGAAGCAGATACATCCTCACCAGAATTATTAAGTTCATTACAAAGTCTAGAAAAAAGTATTAATGATGACCTTGGTTTTTTAAAGCCAGAAATTCTTTTATTTCCATCAGTTAATTTTATTGAAATACAATCAAGAGTTCCTGGTGATCCAAATGGAATGGAATCACTCAATTCCATCAGAAGATTAAGAAATGAAATAATTCCTTCATCTTTTTCAAATATGAGTGAGGATTCATATACGGTTTATGTTGGTGGAGCTTCAGCAGCTACAGTAGATTCTGTAAAGACAACAGACGATTATTTTCCTATAGTATTAGGATTAGTGCTAAGTCTAAGTTTGATACTTTTACTTCTTGCCTTTAGATCTATAACAATAGCATTTGCATCAATAATAATGAACCTACTTTCTGTTGGCGCAGCCTATGGATTATTAGTCTTGGTATTTCAAAAAGGTTTCTTAATTGATTTTTTTGGATTTCAGCAAGTTGATCAATTAGAATTCTGGTTGCCATTATTCATGTTTAGCATATTATTTGGTTTATCTATGGATTACCATGTTTTCATGTTAAGTAGAATCAAAGAACGTTATGATGAAACTAAGTCTTCTGATGAGTCTGTAGCGTTTGGGCTGAGAAAAACTGCTAGTATAATCACTGGGGCAGCCCTGATTATGGTTGCAGTTTTTGGAGGTTTTGCATTAGGTAAAATTGCTTTCTTCCAATCTATGGGATTTGGTCTAGGTGCCGCTGTACTTATTGATGCAACAATTGTTCGGTCAATTCTAGTCCCGAGTGTTATGAAACTACTTGGTGAAAAAGCTTGGTATCTCCCCTCATGGTTAGAATGGATACCAAACATATCTATTGAGGGTACTCCAGAAAAACCAAAATAGTTAAAAATTATTATTATTTTTGCAATTTGGTATTTAATTTATTCAACTAATAATTTATCTTAGACATACATTTATATTTATTATTAGTAAAGGATAAAAAATGAAAATCACATCTGTGACTCCATGGCTATTATTATCCCCTGCGGCATACAATTTCGGGCGTCCAGGTGAGTATATTTTTGTAGAAGTTAAAACTGATGAAAATATTACGGGCTGGGGTGAAGTAACTACCACTCATCCAGCAGCAAATCGTGCAATTTGTGCAATATTACAACAATTAGATCAAATTATTGTTGGTGAAAACCCTCTCCATATAGAAAAAATTTGGAATAAAATTTTCAGAAGATTTACATATATGGGTTCAAGAGGAGCTTCAACAAATGCAATTAGTGGTGTTGATATAGCCTTATGGGATATATTTGGGAAAGTTCATAATGAACCAATCTATAATTTACTTGGTGGACCTATTCGCGAAAATATAGAACTTTACACTCATCCAGATCCCGACATTGGACCTGATGAAGCTAAAAAACAAGCCAAAGCAATTGCTGATTCTGGTCATACTGCAATGAAGTTTGATCCTTTTCCTGGGTTTGAAGATGAAAAAAACGGTTATTTGTCTGGAAAAATGGATGTTAGAGGTGAATCTATTGGAGTGGAGGTAACTGAAGCTATCCGTGAGGGTGCCGGACCAGATATGGAATTATTGATTGATGCTCATGGAAGATTTGATGTTCCTACATCAGTTAGATTAGCTAATAGTGTTGAACATGTTGGTATTCATTGGTGGGAAGAACCTGTCCCTGTAGAAAGTAATCATGCCTTACAAAACGTAAGAGATCAAATTAATATTCCGATTTCAGTTGGTGAAAGATTGCATACTAGATGGGAATTTGTGGATGTACTAGAAAATAACCTAACAGATTTTCTAATGCCTGACGTTACATGGGTTGGAGGTATAACTGAATTGAAAAAAGTTTCAACAATGTCTGAAGCTTACTACATACCGATTTCACCTCATGATGCCAGTGGCCCAATAAATGTACTTGCTGGAGCTCATGTTATGATGACTGTACCTAATTTTTATAAGTTAGAAACAGCAAGGCATAGACTAAATGCATACGATATTTTTATGGACAAACCATTGAATGTTCAAAATGGCAGACTACTTTTACCTGAAGAGCCAGGCTTAGGAATCGAGATGAATATGGATTACTTAAGAGCAAATTCACATGAACAGTTTAGAGGAGAATAGTTTGAAAATTATTTCGGTTAAAGCCTTTGAAATTGATCTAACTCCAAATATTAATTCAAAGCCAAGATATAAGAAAATTACATCTGAATTTGGTCGAGAATATGATGGATTTACTTCACCTATGCAAAAATATTCTCACCTAAAAAGATCTGATTGGTCATTAGAAGAAAAAAGACTTGGATGCATTGTTACTGCTGAAGATGGAACATGGGGTTTTGGAACAACTATACATAGTGAATTGACTATGCCGATAATTAATAATCATCTTGCTAAATTAATTGAAGGTGAAAATGTTATGGCAACAGAAAAGATGTGGGATATGATGCAAAAGTCAACCTCTTTCTATGGAACTGCAGGTTTGCCTAGTTATGCTATAAGTGCTGTTGATAATGCTCTTTGGGATCTAAAAGGAAAAATTTTAAAGGTTCCAGTTTATGAATTAATTGGTGGCCCTCAGAAAGATAAAATTTTTGTATATGCTAGTAATACTGATTTTTCATATGGTACTAAAAATTCAATAGATTGGTTTTTAGAATTGGGATTCAAAGCTGTGAAATTATTCTTAAGAGAAGGATCAGATACTGGTCTAGAAGGCATAAATAGAAGCGTTGAATTGGTTGCCCAAACAAGGGAACAAGTTGGAGATAGTATTGAAATAGCACTTGATGCCTGGATGTCATTGGATGTAGATTATGCAACCAGATTAGTAGAAGCTTTGAGACCATATAAAATTAAGTGGCTTGAGGACTATATGATTCCAGAAAGTACAGAAAATTATTTTAATTTTAGAAATAGAGTTCCATATCAAACTCTTGCTACGGGTGAACATTGGTATTCAACTCACCCTTTTGCATTTGCAGCAAGTCATGGATTGGTAGATATTTTCCAACCTGACTTAAGCTGGGTTGGAGGGCTAACTGCAGGTATAAAGATCTGTAATATTGCACAAGCTCATGGTTTAAGTGTAATACCTCACGCTAGCTCTAATTATCCTTATGGACAACATTTGGCTTATGCAATGCCTTCTGTTACTTGGGCAGAAAGATCAGAAGGAGTTTCCCCTCCAGGTATACCTTTAGAAGAAATGGTAAGATTGCCAGGTACTCCAAGCATTAAAGATGGTTATGTTAAACCATCAGACGCCCCTGGATTTGGATTTGAATTTGATCTAGATTGGGTTGAAAATAGAGCAAAGTAGTTTTTTTTGAAAATAGCCTATAAATGGAATGTATTTTTTGCAATTGGTATATCTTTATTTACAAGCGTTGCAAGTGTATCAATGGTTTTTGTTGCATTATCAGATATAGCATATTCTTTTGAAAAATCTCTAAAGGATGTTTCACTTGTAGTTATAATTCATGGACTAACTATCTGTGCATTAATATTACCAATGGGACGATTGGCAGATATAGTGGGAAGGAAAAAGGTATTTATTTTTGGCTTGGTGATTTCTACTTTAGGATTATTGTTTTCCGCCTACTCACCAAGTTTTAGTTTTTTAGTTTTTTCTAGAATTCTTACAGGAGTTGGCAACGCCATGGCCCAATCTGTTGGTACTGCAATGCTTGTATCGGTATTTCCAAATAATGAAAGAGGCAAAGCTATAGGTAGCCAAACGACTGCTGTATCTATTGGGGCGGCAACTGGTCCAGTAATATCTGGTTTGGTTTTACAGTTTTATTCATGGCAATTTTTATTTTTCTTAACTTTTATTCCCTCATTAATATCTTTGATTTTTAGTTATCTGATTATAGATGAAAGTGCTGTAAGCGAAAAAACAGGTAATAACAATAATTTTGATTGGATAGGTTCTTTATTGTCAGCAATTTTTGTGATCCTATTTATAGGATTAATTAATAATCCTTACGAAATTCCGACAAACTCATTTTTATTTTATTTTTTATCATCATTAGTTATATTTTTATTATTATTTTTTATTTTTTGGGAGTTGCGAATAGATAATCCAATGCTGCAATTACGCTTATTTAAAAATTATGTTTTTACAAGTGCAGTTGTTGCAAGATTTTTAGGTTTTTCTGCTACCACAGCCGTAAGGATTTCAATACCAATATATCTAATTACAGTAAAAACTATTTCCGAAGCATCTACTGGCATACTTCTATTTTTTTCATCTTTATTTATGGGTATTGCTGCTCAATCAGTTGGAAGATTGGCAGATAAATTTTCAGAAAGACCTTTCTCTATTTTAGGATTTTTTGTATTGATTCTAACTATAATAAGTTTTTCAACTTTTAATTTATCAACAAATATGATAGTCATAAGCTTTACTATTGCTGTAAATGGTTTTGCACAGGGATTATGGAATGTGCCAAATAGTAGTACTATTATGGGTTCAGTGCCGTCTAGTTACAGAGGTGTTATAGGTGCATTTACAAATCTTACAAGGAATTTTGGAAATGTGTTTGGTCAAGCAGTTATAGCATCAGTCATAGCAGCAGTAATGATTTTCGAAGGTTTTGACGTCCCATTAGACGAAATAAAAAATAATCCTGATGCCTTGTTATCTTTCTTAAATGGGTGGCGTTATGCATTTTATTTGATAGCACTGTTTGCTTTTGGTGGATTATCATTGTCAATATTTACAAAATTTACTAGTGAGGAAAGCAAATGAAAAAAGACCAACCAAATGTAGTAATATATTTCACAGATGATCAAGGATATGGAGATTTATCCTGCATGGGTGCAAAAGATTTTTCAACTCCAGTTTTAGATAGAATGGCAAATGAAGGAATTAGATTTACTGATTGGTATTCAAATAGCCCAGTTTGTTCTCCTTCAAGAGCTTCTTTATTATCAGGTAAATATCCAAGTAGGGCGGGAGTCAGATCTATTTTGAGAGGACATCGAACTGCAACTGGACTTCCGCCATCAACAAAAACTATCGCATCTGTTCTAAAAGCTAATGGTTATCAAACTGCTATAACAGGAAAATGGCACTTAGGTCTCAAGGATGAATGTAGGCCTCATAATCATGGATTTGACAAAACATTCGGCTTTTTTGCTGGCTGTATTGATTTTTATTCACATATATTTTATTGGGGAGCTAATAGGCCAGGTCCTAGCTTAAATCCGACTCATGATTTATGGGAAGATAATAATGAAATATGGAAAAATGGTGAATACTTTACTGAATTGATAGCGGATAAAGCGATTGAATATTTGAGAGAAATGAAAAAAAATAATAAACCTTTCTTTTTATACGTCCCTTTTAATGCCCCTCATTATCCTATGCATGCTCCACAAAAATATATGGACAGATTTCCAAATTTACCCTGGGATAGACAGGTTATGGCTGCTATGATTAGTGCGGTTGATGATTCTATAGGTAGGATACAAGATGAAATGGAAAGATTAGGATTTGCAGAAAATACTTTATCTTTTTTTACATCTGATAACGGTCCTTCTAGAGAATCAAGAAATTGGTTAGATGGTAATCAAGACCCATACTATGGTGGTACGACTGGAAAATTGAAAGGGCACAAGTTTAGCCTATTTGATGGAGGAATCAAGGAACCAGCTATTATGCATTGGCCAGGAAAAATCACTCCAGGTCAGGTATCATCAGAGATTTGTGCTTCTATGGATGTTTTTCCAACTATACTTGATGCTGCAGGAATTAATAAAGATATAAATGTTGATGGTATAAGTCTAATTCCTCATGTAGTAAATAATGAGAATAATCCTCAAAGACCAATATTTTGGGAGATGGAAAATCAAAAAGCTGTTAGAAAAGGTAAATGGAAATTAGTTTTAGATGGCCAATTAGTTGAAAATGAATCTCCTATTGCTAAAATACATTTATCTGATTTAGAGTCGGATCCCGGAGAAAAAATCAATCTAGCTGATAGTGAACCAGAAATAAGAGATGAATTACATAATTTACTTACTGATTGGATTTCAAATATAGAAGATGAATGGGAAAGAAACTTCTCTGATCTTGATTATGAATATGTAGCTCATGGAATGGTATAAAGGAGAACAATATGACAATTAAAATTATTAATCATAATGAAATTATGTCTTTGCACCAGAATGAAGAAAGATGGGCAGAAAATGTTCTAGTCAATCAATCTCATAGAGCAGTATGGATTGTAGCACCTGAAGGGACTCCTCCAGACCCGCATATACATCCAGATTTTAACGAATTTTGGATAGCATTAGATGGTTCTACAAGATGGCAAATAGGCCAATACGAGCCACTTGAAACAGAGTGGGGTGATATAGTTTTGGCTCCTGCAGGATTTTCTCACGACATAAGACCCATGAGAGGTAAAATCAATCTTAGGGTAGGAATATCTCATCCCGACAGTAATCATGATATCAAAGGAATAGTGCCCTGTAGGTTTATACCAATAGAGCAAGATTATACATCTAATAACTTAGTTCATTCTAAATTATCTGAGATTATAAAACATAATGGAGACAATAAAAATTGGAAAGTTAATGTTATATCCGATGAAAGAAGTAAAGTTTATACCACACAACAGATAGATAATTTCAATCAAAAAATAGATATAAAATCAAAGAATGAATCTCATTGGATATTTATTATAGAAGGACACTTAGAAATAAAATGTAATTCGCAAGAATTTAATTTACAAAGAGGAGATATAATTTCTTTAGATAAAATATCAAACTACGAATTAATAAATAATTCTAATGAAAAATTAATTTTTACAACTATATTAATTGACTCTGGAGACTAATATGACTAATTATCATATTGAGAAATTAGCTTCTGAAAATGCACTTGTTGGTGAAGGACCAATGTGGGATTCTGGAAACAAAGTTTTATATTGGATAGATATTCAAGGGAAGAAATTCTGGGAATATAATCCGAAAACAAATTTAAATATTCTCTTAGACGAAGGTTTTTTTGTAGCAGGAGTTGTCCCAAATAAAAAAACTGGATTATGTATAGCTACTTGGGAAGGTGTGAAAATATGGGATCGAAAAAATAAATATAAATGGTTGTTTTCAGATTCATATGAAGGGAAAAAATTCAAATTAAATGATGTTATTCCTTCTCCAAATGGGGACTTGATTGGTGGCTCTGCACATTTAGATACCTGTACATTATTTAATTTCAAAAAAGATGGTAATGTTGAAATTATAGATGATGGCTTAGGTCTATGTAATGGAATGGGTTTTTCACCAGACTTAAAAACTTTTTATTCTACTGATTCTCTTAATAGGCAGATATTCAAATGGGATTATAATTATGAGAAAAATTCCTTCAGTAATAAAACTGAATTAATAAAAATACCTATGAGTTTAGGTCTACCTGATGGTATGACTGTAGATTCGGAAGGTTTTATTTGGTCGGCTATATGGCATTCGGCTATGGTTATTAGATTTGATCCAGAGGGTGTCGAAGAAAGAAGAATTAACTTACCAGCTGCGCAAAGCTCATCAGTTATGTTTGGTGGTGAAAATCTAAATGAGTTATATATTACTTCAGCATCTATAACGGATCCTACTGGGGTTGAGCCTAAAGGATATGACAATAATTTATACAGAGGAGGTGACCTCTATAGAATCAAGCTGGATATCCAAGGAAAAAATGAATTTATTACAGACTTTAACTTTTAGAGGAGAAAAATGAGAAATATTTTATTAGGGGCTTTTAATGAAGAATTATCTGAAATTATTTATAAATCTCTGAAAAAGGATTTTACAATAACAACTTTTGGACTTCCAGGGTCGAAAAAAATATCTAATAATCATATTGAAAATGATATGAATCATGATAAGTCTATAAATAATTTATTTGATAATAAACTAGATGCTATTGTGGTTACAAGTTACAAGACAAAAAAGCATCAAGAAAATTTTAATTTAGATTTTCATACACGAAAAATGTACAACTTATTCATTGCTGCAAATAGTCACGGAGTTGATAGAGTAATAAATCTAAGTACCTTGAAATTTTATAAAGATTTTGAAGAAAACTTAACTATAACCGAAAATTGGAATACAGATCCAGATGTAACTGATAATAATTTATTCTGTGCACATATGACGGAATATGTATTAAAGGAATTTGCTAGAGATAATATGTTTAAAGCGATTAACCTTAGATTGGGTTGGCCCATAATTTCTAAGAAAAAAAATGATTATACTTCTGTATTATATATAGAAGACCTGGTAAGAATTTTATCCTCAACCTTAAATTTAGACATATCAGAATACTGGAATAATTTACACGTACAATCTGATTGTGATAATCAAAGATTTATTACTAATAAATTGAAAACATTTTTAGAAAAGAAAGATTAGGTATATGAATTTATTAATTCTTGGCGGAAATGGAATGTTGGGGCCTTGGGTTGTTAGGGCTCTAAAAAATAAACATAATATTTTACTTACTGATATCAATGATCCTCATCCAAACTACAAAGGAGAATTTTTGAAATTATCAGTTGATGATACTCAAGGTGTGGTTAACGCTTCAAAAAATATGGATATGATTATTAATTTATCTGTATTAAGACCTGATAGAAAATTAGCATTTGATGTTAATACCATGGGTAATTATTCTATGATGATGGCAGCTAAAGAAAATAAAATTAAAAGAGTTATAAATACTGGGCCTCATTATCAATTAGCTGGACCTCAGTACGAAGAATGGGACCATAACTTAAACCCAGATATGCCTCCTGCATCAGGTACAAGACTTTATGCTCATACTAAAGCATTGGGTCAAGAAGTGTGTAGAATATTTAGTAATTATTACGATATTCAGGTACTTACATTACTATATTACAATATGAAACATCATTGGGACCTAAGTGGTCCAGAGGCATCAAATACTGTCTATCATAATGATATGACTCCTTACACTACATCATGGATTGATTGTGGAACAGCTATTAAGTCAGCTGTAGAGGTTTCAGATGATAAATTGCCATCAAATTGTGAAACTTTCTTTGTCCTTCCAGATATTCCTCATGGTAAATTTAATAATCAAAAGATTAGAAATATATTAGGTTGGAAGCCAAAATATCATAACGAGGGACTATGGAACAAAAAATGGAGAAATCCGCCAGATAGATTGACAGAAGCTTTTTGAATAAAATAATTAGGATAACAATTTTTCTGTTTTTTTAATTTTTATTTTCTTTTTTAGTTCATAAAATTTTCTTCTAATTTTTTTAAGATCATGTATTTTATAATTATTTTTTTTACAATTATTCAATATATGTTCAGGTATGACATCAGTCTTTATTTTATTTATTCCTAAAATTAATTTTGTAATTATTTCTTTATGATCTTTTTCTATTCTTCCGTCAATTTTTTTTTCAAGAAATATATCATTTGGAAAAATTTGTTTTTTTGAATCATACAACTCGTGTATGATTATCATTTTATATCCTGAGTCTTTTATTTCTTGATTAATTCTTTTGTCA
>CEUQ01014134.1_pt1 | contig 19714 bp, 12 predicted proteins | sample 361491 | NCBI WGS metagenome assembly CEUQ01 (sample SAMEA2622796, study PRJEB7988) | marine metagenome | biome: marine biome (ENVO:00000447); feature: marine epipelagic mixed layer (ENVO:xxxxxxxxx); material: "saline water (ENVO:00002010), including plankton (ENVO:xxxxxxxx)" | depth 120 m | reverse complement strand
CTCTCGTCGACATTCTTCGGTACTACCGATGGTCCCGAGTCACCACCTTTTAGTAGTCCCGCTTTGGAATCTAAAACCAGACCACCTTGGATGTTTTTGGCATCAACGGCATGGCACTGATAGCAGTGCTGAACCAGCACCGGGCGAATTTTCTGTTCAAAAAATTCAATCCCCTCCTGAGATGGTTTCTCGTCTTGTGCTTGAAGAATGGAGCACAAACCAACGGTGAGGATTAAACCAAAGCTGAATCGATTTAGGATCATAGAATTCGCTGTGAAACCTAATAGGTGAGCAGATAGTTAAAGGATGGAATAAGTCATTTTAACACAGACTCTTCGATTGCCTCAATCGAAGATGAACTAATCGGCAGCGTCCAATTCCCAGTATTTCGGCTAGGAAAGAATGTCTGTAATAACGTCGCCATGGACGTCCGTGAGCCGATAATCGCGTCCGGCATGACGATATGTTAAACGTTTGTGATCGATGCCCAGACAGTTTAGTAGCGTTGCGTGGAAATCGTGAGGGGAACATTCATTTTCTACGACCTGCAGACCGAACTCGTCAGTCTTTCCATAGACGGTGCCACCTCGAATACCGCCGCCGGCAATCCATGATGAATACGCGTTGGCCCAGTGTCCGCGTCCATCCGTTCCGGCAGATGGTACGCAGGGCCCCCGTCCGAATTCGGTTGTGAAAACGACCAGAGTTTCATCAAGCATCCCTCGTTGCTTTAGATCTTTAATTAACGCGGCAATGGGCTGGTCTACGTTGCGTGCCAATTCGGGATATTTGCTGATGTTGGCATGAGCGTCCCAGTTGTAATCCAGAGCGGTATCTCCGTCGACTAGCTCAATAAAACGAACGCCTCGTTCAGCCAGTCGCCGTGCTGCCAGACATTGCCAGGCAAAGCTGTTAGTCTCACCCGGTTTTAAGCCATAGAGTTTCAGGGTGTCAGCCGTTTCACCAGACAGGTCGAGCGCGTCCGGAGCTTCGAGTTGCATGCCGGCAGCCGTTTCAAAACTCCGGATTCGGGACTTGAGGTTGGAATCGGACTCGCGTCCCTTTAGATGCTGCTTGTTGAAATAGTCGATCAGGTCTAATTCTGTCTTTTGCTGCCGCTTCGTGATTGGCTGTGGCTGAATATTTCGAATAGGTTCATTGCCGGGAACTAATCGTGTTCCCTGATGTGAAACTGGAATGAAATCGGAACCCCAGTTTTGCCCTCCCCCGTAGGGCAAACCTTTTGACATGACAACAAACGATGGCAAATTCTGATTAACCGTGCCAAGTCCATAGCTCACCCAGGATCCAAAACTGGGGCGATTAAAAGTGGCACTGCCGGTGTGAATGCCAATGGTCGCTCCGAAATGATCTCCATTGATATTTTTCATCGAATTGATCACGGTCAGCTCATCGGCTATTTCGCCCAGATAAGGAAACAACTCGCTGATCTCCAGGCCGGATGAACCTCGAGGGTGGAACTTCCAGCCCGTTCCCTTGTAAAACTGACGATTCTGTCGCTGTTGATCGTGTCGGGCGTTCAGCTCGGGTTTGTGATCAAAGGTATCAACATGAGACACCCCGCCGGTCATAAAGAGAAAAATGACGCGTTTTGCCTTGGGCGTGAAATGCGGGTCTTTAGGCGAAAGTGGATTGTCCTCAGCATACAGTAATTCACTAAGTATGCCAGGCATGGTTAGTCCTGCACTGGCGAGCGATCGGATCATCGAACGTCTGTCCATTACTGGTTTCCTAATTCCTCTGAAGGCCTTGGCTCAATTGTCTATTTTAGTGGTGGCAGTAGATTCAGTCAGTACAAATTCCGTCGCGCTGAGAGTTGAAAACGCCAACACTATGGTTGCTGGTTTGTGATTTCAATCTCAAATGCCCGAGCGATACTGAGTACAAATGGTTTGTGTTTTTCCGGCACACGTTGATGCCACTTCGATAAATATGTCTGGAACGATTGATTCTCTGAGGCATCCCCCATATTGAGATATCGGATCGCCCGCCAGCCACTCGACGTCTTTTCGAATAATGGCAGCAATTTAACTGCTACAAAGTTGTTTAACTCACGATTAGTCGATGTTTTTTCAAGTTCAGCCAAGTGTTTTTTGTAAAAGCCTGGTAATGTGTCGTCTTTTCCCTGTTGAGCGGCAATTCGATCATTGGCGTAACCGGCGAGTGCCGCCGAGTAGCTTTTCCAATTGGGATAAGGCGGATGAGTTTGCCAATTTACGCCCATCTGCCTAAGCGAATAAAGCGATGCACACTCGCAGATCGTCTCTTCAAACCACATTTGGGGGTTGTCCACGTTTCGGTAATTACAAATGATATGACAAAACTCGTGAGTAAATTGAAAAGCAAGTTGTGCCCACGCTCGATCACTCGAGTCAAGCCGAACGACATACTCATTGCCCGGCCCTCGCTGGTACAGGGTAATGGGGCCGGATTTGCTACGCTGAATAATGATTGGTTGGAAATCGGTGTCTTCCAGTTGAGACAGTATAGGGCCGGATGCTGAGAGGGCTACTTTTTCGATGTCAGCAAGCTGTGAGTCCCCCCAGTCGTCGGGCATGACTATCAAACGTAGACCACCCTCTTTAGTATCCGCAGGGGCTTCTACCGAGGGGACGGATTTGAGAGTGTTTTGGATTTGTTGAATAATTCTGCGTAGAGCTCGATTCTCCGCTTCAAGTTCTTCAATGCGTTTTTGTAACCGAGAATCGTCTTGTTGGCCCTGTACATCAGATATCTGAATCGAAAAGAATGGTACTGCTGTAATTACAAGTGCAGACAAAGTAAATAATGCGGCGGGGAGTTGGACTACTTTTAACATGCGTTTGTGATGGGAAATGAGGTGTCAGTCGAGATAAAGAAATTCATTGCTGCTGATCATACTACGGATGACAGAAAGCCAGGCCGTCTTTTCATCGCCGACGTCGGTGAGTCGGGTGATGACCTGAGATAGATGCTCGAGTTCCATAGCTTCTGGTGTTCGGCCGAATAACAGTCTATAAGCCTGTGTGATTCGAGACCAATTGTCTGGAGACTCGGCAAGCAGGCGATTGGCAATGGCCTGAGACCGCTGATGGATGAAATCCGAATTCATCATAAACAAAGCCTGAAGCGTCGTTGTTGTTACCTTGCGTTCCGCCATCTGAATATTCCCATCCGGACCATCGAAGAGATCGAGATAGTCATTTTTTACGAATCGTTGTTGCATCTGGTAAATAGTCCGCTGCTTGGTTTCAAAATTACCCACAAACGGCTCATGCTGGCGATAAAAGTATGTCAGGTGATGGTCAAATGGATGGCGTTCTCCGCGGGACAGGTCCAGTTCGTTGCTGATGGTCAGTAGTGTGTCGCGGATTTGCTCAGCATCCAGACGCCGGCGATTGACTTTCCAGAATAGCTTGTTGTCCGGATCGATTTCATCATTGCTGTCAATATGGTTAGAGGAACGCATGTAAACGTCTGAGTTCATAATGCGACGGTGCAGATGCTTTATCGACCATTGGTTCTTGATTAATTCAATCGCCAGATAATCAAGTAACTCCGGATGAGTTGGCCTGGAGCCCCGTACACCGAAATCACTTGTGCTCGTAACAATTCCCTGGCCAAAATGATAATGCCAAATGCGGTTGGCCATTACTCTTGCAGTGAGAGGGTTGTCTGCCGATGCAATCCAATTGGCAAGCTCCAGTCGACCGCTTCCGGAATGATCCTCTGCTAATGTCTGGCCTCCGAGGATCTGCAGAAAGCCACGCGGGACGAGTTGGCCACGAGCATTGCCTGAGGGATTTCCGCCACGTTGAACGTACTCGTCATGACTGTTGCCCTCCTGGATTGCAAAGGCGATTTCTAAGTCCGGGAAGGTTTCGGCATGCTGGCGACGTTGTTCACGAACGGATACTACATTCGCCCAGGTCGACTGCCGCGTTTTGCCGGGTTCTGTGATTTTCATCCTCTGGAAATCCCGATAGACTTCCAAAGCAGCTCGCTCTTTAACGTTCCACTGTTCGAGAATTCTGCGTTTCTCCTTCAATAGCTCCGCCGCTTCAGCATTGCCCATGCGGTATACGAAATCCTGTCTCCAGGGTTTGTGTTCGGCACCGGCATGCGGGTAGATCGAGCTGTCAAAGATACCGTACAACGCGTAATAGTCAGTGGTTGGGATCGGATCGAATTTATGATCGTGGCACCGTGCACATCCGAGTGCCAGGCCCATGAACGTGGTCCCGAGATTGTTGATCGTGTCTTCGATCGTAATGTGTTTCAGATTCTGAGGCCCAACGCCAATACGTCGGCTAATGGCCAGATACCCCGTGCCAATGGTCTGTTCCCAACGCTGGTCGTCATCCTGATAAGGTAATAAATCCCCTGCGATTTGCTCTCGAATGAATTGGTCATAGGGTTTGTCGTTATTAAAAGAATCGATGACGTAGTTGCGGTATTTATATGCCTCGGGAACCGGGAAGTCAGATGCGTCTCCCGCAGTATCGGCATAGCGAACCAAATCTAACCAGTGGCGTCCCCAACGCTCGCCGTAATGGGGCGAAGCCAGAAGATCGTCTACCAATTCGGTAAATGCGGCCTTCCCTCGTTGGCTGAAGTCGCGTTCAAAGTCATCCGCTTGCTTAGGAGTGGGAGGTAGGCCAAGTAAATCAAAGTAGGCACGACGTACTAACTCGCGTCCCGAGGCTATTACTGGAACGACTAAACCAGCAGAGTCGATTTGCCTCTGGATGTAATGGTCAATCGGGTTGTGTGATTCTGAGCTGCTGTTTGGTGCTTTCACGTGCTGAACGGGTTGAAACGACCAAAAAGACCACTGCTCGTCACTAATCACATACTCTGGTGAAGCATTCGGCTCACGCCAATGAAGGCCATCGTTAATCCACTGAGTGAATAATTCACGGCTTTTACGATTAAGAAAGGAACTGTGATCGGTAGCTGTTTTCTTTTGCCCTGAAACAATCTGCATCAGTAGACTACCGGTGGCGTTCCCCGGAATTGCAGCAGGACCTCCCGGACCTCCGTGTAACAATCGTTGACGGCTTGCCATACTCAGGCCACCGGCGCGGGTCTGTTCGTCATGACATTTAACACACGATTTGCTTAACGTGGTGAAGATGTTTTTTTGAAAGAACTCGATCTTAGAGACAGGCCAAACAGCTCCATCGTCAATCCACTTGCGAATGTTCGCTATCTCTTCGTTGGAGAGCGTGTCGTCGGGAGGCATGGCGAGCGTCTTATGTGTTTGCGCTACGGCCTGATAAAGTAGACTGTTTTTTGCATCGCCCGGTATGACGGTATCGCCCGACATGCCACCTTTGAGCAGTCCGGCCTGATGGTCTAATTGAAGTCCACCCTCCTGACTTACTGCTCCATGGCATTCGGTACAGCGGCTTACAAGGACAGGACGAATCTTTGCCTCGAAAAAGTCACTACGTTCGTCAGCGCATACAAAGTTGCCGCTTAGGCAGAATAGAACAATACAGGCAACTGCATTTCTAATCATTGACGACACAATGGAAGAGACTGAAATGAAGAAAAACGACGCTTAATCTACTATATCAGACCGTCGTTAAACTAGCTCAGCGATCGGATCCATTTGAGTCAGGTACTGAGGACGCCCGGTGGGATCCACAACCGTTGTGGCACTCGTATCAATGCCAAGATTGTGATAGAGTGTCGCAAAAATCTCCTGAACGTGGACTGGTCGGCTATGGGCATGTTCGCCCAGACGGTTTGTGCTGCCAATTGCCTGACCGTTCTTCATGCCACCACCGGCCATATAGGCACAGCTAACCTGAGTCCAGTGGTCACGACCACCATTAGGATTGATTCTTGGAGTTCGCCCGAATTCACCCCAGACAAGGACGGTTACATTGTCCAGCATCCCACGATCTTCGAGATCATTAACTAAAGCTGCAACAGCCTGGTCGATGCGTGTTCCGTGATGGCGAACAAGACCTTCGTTGTCACCGTGGCTATCCCAGCGACCGTAGGTTAACGTCACACAGCGAACTCCGACTTCCACCAAACGACGGGCCTGCAACAAGAGTTCATTGTTGGTGTCTGCACCGTCATACTTGTATTTGAATGGTTGGCCTGTACCATATTTTGCTCGTACTTCAGGGTCTTCTTTGGAAACGTCCAAAGCATCTACGAGCTTGCTGGATGTTAAAACATCGAATGCCTGTTGTTGGTAGGAATCCAGACCTTCGAGTTGTCCTGTCGCATCCACACTGACCTTCAACCGATCAAAGCTTTGGAGGACTGCCTTGCGGTCTGCTAAACGGTCGGTTGTGATTCCCTGTAATTTCATGTCGGCCAGACCCTGCCCATCCGGGATGAACGGAGCGTACGCTGCGCCAAGGAACCCGGGCGTACCGGGGTTTCTCCAAACACCATCGGTCTTCATGCCGATATACGGAGGAACACTTGGATCAACAGGCCCTTGAACTTTGTGCAAGACACTACCTAATGCCGGGTGACCACCTAACGCTCGCATTTGAGCATGGCGAAAACCAGTCATGCACTGGAAGGAATCGTGACGGCCTTCACACCCAACGACAGCGCGTAGGACAGTCGATTTATGCATGATGTTGGCAATGTTCGGGAAACATTCACCTATTTGGATACCAGGTACGCTGGTCGAGATCGGCTTAAACGGACCACGAATCTCTTTCGGAGCTTCCGTTTTAATTTCCCACATGTCCTGATGCGGCGGGCCACCACCAAGGAAGACATTGATAACAGATTTGTGCTTCATCGAAGTTCCGCTAGCAGCTTCCGCTCGCAAAACATCAACCATGTTGAGGCCAAACGCTCCAACACCCAACGCGCCGATTTTTAAAACGCCACGTCGACTGATTCCATCACAAAATGACCCTTTAGGAGCCTTCTTGCCGTAAATAGATAGCATTAGGAAATTCCTCCATTGATGTAAAAGCTATTACCATTATCGGTAACTAACGTCATCAATTATAAATAGCAGATGGCTATACTGCCATGTCAGAACGCCAAAACCCACCACAGCGAGGGGGGAAACGCAATTTTCTAATTGTTTAGCCGTCCAGCTCTTCCCAGCGAAGCATCGACTTCTCAAGGTCAGTTTCCAATTCAGCCAGTTGATCACTAGCAAGTTTGATCTCCTCCGGAGGCTGTTTGTAAAAATCCGGATCCGACATGAGGCTGTGGATCTCACCAATCTGAGTTTCCAAAGCGTCTATTAACTCAGGCAGTTTATTCAGCTCCTGCTGTTCCTTATAGGAAAGCTTGCGAGGTTGGTCTGCTTTAGGTGCCGGTTTGGCCCTGGCAGCGGTCGGCTTACCAGTTGTTGGTGAATCGGCAGCAGTGCTGTTTTTGGATTGCCGCAGCCAATCGTCATAGCCTCCGTCATACTCTTTGCAATTACCATTTTCAAAGGCAAGCGTACTGGTGACAACATTGTTCAGGAATGCTCGATCATGACTAACAACGATCACCGTTCCCTCAAAGGCCAGCAATCTTTCCTCGAGCAATTCAAGCGTCTCGGTATCCAGGTCATTCGTCGGCTCATCAAGCACGATGACGTTGGCGGGCTTGGCGAATAGCTTGGCCAGTAGGATTCGATGTCTTTCACCTCCGGATAGAAACTTCACCTGCATTCTGGCTCGTTCCGGCGTAAACAGAAAATCCTGCAGGTAACCAAGCACATGCTTGGCATTCCCGTTAATGTTGATTTTGGTCGCACCTTCTCCAACGTTTTCCTGAACGGTCTGCTCGGGATCGAGTTGCTCGCGGAGTTGATCGAAGTATGCCAGTTCGATATTTGTACCCAGACGTATGCTGCCGGACTGAGCGGAAAGCTGCCCAAGCAGGAGTTTGATCAGGGTGGTTTTACCGACACCGTTAGGCCCTAACACTCCAACACGATCGCCACGCATAATCATGGTGGAGAAATCTTTGACGATTGAAAGGTCGTCATAACTGAATGAAAGATTCTTTGCTTCTACCACCAGTTGTCCGCTCTTCTGAGCCTCCTGGATTTGTATGTTAGCCTTCCCTGTATGTTCCCGCCGTTGACTACGTTCCAATCGCAATTGCTTGAGCGCACGCACTCGTCCTTCGTTGCGAGTGCGTCGGGCTTTGATGCCCTGGCGAATCCAGGCCTCTTCTTCGGCAAGCTTCTTGTCGAATAACGCATTCTGTTTCTCTTCAGCCGCAAGTGCCTCCTCTTTGCGAACCAGAAAAGTGTCATAGTCACACGTCCAGTCAAAGATCCGCCCCCGGTCGATTTCCAGAATGCGTTTTGCAATTTTACGTAAGAATGCCCGGTCGTGGGTTACGAACAGCAACGACCCTTTCCAGTTGCCGAGAAAACGCTCCAGCCACTGAATCGACTCAATGTCCAGATGGTTGGTTGGCTCGTCAAGACACAGCAAATCCGGTTCGGATATGATGGCCCGAGCCAGTAGCACTCGGCGTTTCCAGCCGGAGGATAATTGATCACAGGACGCATCTAAATCCAACTCCATCCGCGACGCTAATTGCTCAGCCTTGTGCTCTTTCTCCCAATTCTGCCAGACACTACCAGACAGCCCCTCGAGAATCACTTCCCGAACCGTGCCGGACATATCCAGAGGAACATCCTGAGGTAACCAGCCAATTCGCTTTTCCGGATGAACGACAACCGCGCCATCGTCAGGCTCCTCAACACCCATGATGAGCCGCATCAGAGTCGTCTTACCTGCTCCATTACGCCCTAACAGACCAATGTGCTGGTTTTCATCAATTCTACAGTTGGCCTGATTGAGGAGTGAAGGTCCGCGATAACCAATACTGACATTTTCCAGAGTGACAATCGACATGCAGCTTACTTTGATTCCAAACCAACACTGTTAATGGTGATGACACGGTATTTAGCATCTGCAACCGGAGCTTTGTCAGTGAACTGCAACTCCGGGAATCCAGCAGTCGGAGTGTCGCCGTACGTCTTGCCCTGAAATAAATTGCGATACGCTTTTTTCGGCAACGTGGATGGTACCCGGCCGATCTCTTTACCATTTCTCAAAACAACAAATTGTTGAATGCCGCTTTCAAAATCAGCGTCGGCATTCCAGGTAATAAGAGTTCCCGCATCGGTTAACCTGGCATTCACTTCCGTTGGTGAAGGTGGTCTGGTCAGATCCGACACAGCTCCGGTTTCGACAAACTCAGACCACTTTTTCGCGTATTCGGCATTTGGAAGCCAATTGGCTTTCATGGGATCACCCTGGAAACTGGCTGCCGAGCTAATCGTGGATGACTCTAGTTTGGCCAGGTAGGACTTGGATTGGTCAATTAGTTTTAATTCCTGACTGGCTTTGTCTGGCAGCCGCATCTCAAGCGTGACATCAAAGAACGGTATCGCTAAATACCTTGAATCACCGGTGTCGTGTCCGGTCGCAGGATCGGGAGTAAACGCAATCGGAGCTCCCTGATTGCGATAATCCTGAAACATCTCCAGACTATAGTCCCAGGCGACATGAAATCGCTCGTGATCTCGTTCCTTCACACCGGGGTTGGCCATCATCGGTATTTGCATTGCAGCTTTAGGGATGGTGGGAGCAGGCGTTTCTCCTTTTTTCCAATAACCGTATGCCGTTCCGGATTGAAACCAAATCGACACAATCCGCCTGGGATATTGCATTTGCATTAAGCTGGCCCAAAAACCGCCGCCGGAATGTCCCCACAGGCACCACGGAACCGTTGCGATCTCGGGGTGACTGGAATCCTGAGCAAGCTTCTTTAAAGAGTTGATCAGCACATCGGCAGACCCATTGCGGGGATCGCACCAAAGCCGGCAGCTTTGTTCAGCGGCTTGACGGTAAGAGGGACCAAGCAACGCGCAATCCCACTTGGCTGCGAGGGCCTGCCAGTGTAAATCATACGCGGCCGTTTCTCCCGACTTGCAGGCTCCGACGCCACAGCCATGTTGATGTATGATGATCCCTCGAATGGATTTGGCCGAGTCGGGGACCCAAAGCGTGTGTGTTACTCCAATCTGTAAACCGCCCTCGCGGCCTGTTGGTTCATAATTGACGCTGTAATATTTACCATCAATGCCGTTGGCTGAAGAGGCAGTTGAGAAGAGCAGCAATGCCGTGAAAACAAAGCGGATGTGTTGTGTCATGTTGAGATACTTCTGTGAGCTAAGCAGTCAAGTCGGAAATGGTACCAGTGCTGTCAGCAAAGGAATCCACTTCCATGCCCAGGGTTTGAGCCTGTGTAAGAAAAAGATTAGCAAGGGGCGTTTTGTCAGGGACATGGATGTGTTGGCCTTGTTTTACGCCCAGTCGACTTCCACCAGCGACTAAAATTGGTAAATCGTTGTACTGGTGTGTTGTGCCGTCCCCAAGTCCCGATCCATAGGTGAAGAGTGTGTTGTCGAGTAATGTTGAACCGTCCGCTTCTATAATCGAATCCATTCGATTCATAATGTAAGCGTATTGCTGCATGTAGAATTTGTCGATTTCCAGCAATTCGTTGATGAACTTCACCGGGTTGTGAGTCATTAAGTGATGACTTTTCGGTTGATCGAACAACGTTTCGAATGTGTAAGGAGTATTCCAACGTTCCGGACCAATCATCAGGGTTGCAATATTGGTGAGCCCGGTTTGTAACGCCGCGACCATGATGTCGCCCATAGCTCGGATGTACTCACCACGTGGCAGTAATGAGTCAACAGGCACCTCGGGTTTTGCTTTGGATATTTCCTCCCGCATGGACTCGAGTCGTTCAATTTGTCGCTCCAAACTACGGATACCGTCAAAATATTCTTCGAATTTGTCTTTATCCTGTTTGTTCAGGGAACGCTGTAATTCACTGGCATCTTCCAGTACGAGATCGGTGATGTCCCGCAATTGTCCCTGTTTCCGAGTGCCAAACAGTCGGCTATAGGCTTGCCTTACGTCACGAATGGACGGTGTGACATGGTTGGTTCCGTACCAGGAAATGTTGTCAAAATAGATGGACTCTTTGTTGTCTTTATGGCTATTGCAGCTGAGCGTCAGAGTGCTGAAAGGAGTTTGTTTGCCGATTGAATCTGCGACGATGTGGTCAAACGTGCGATCTAGCGGATAGGCCGATTCGTTTACCGACTCCATTGTCGCACTACTTAAAAAGCAGGAGCCACATTGAGCGTGAACGTCTGTTCCTTGCTTATACCTGCGGTCCAGTCCGGAAATGAAACTGACTTTATGCTTTAGGGATTCCAGCGGCTGTTGTGATGCTGTAAGCGTCTCAAACTTCTTAACGCCCGCCGGTCGTTCCAGGCTAAATGCTTTGGTATTCGAACCAGTAAACTTGGGGATCGTGGACGACTCTTCACCCGGAAAAAAGCCCCGGCGAACCACACCCATTGGAATGTAATAAATCGCCATCCGTTGTTGAGGCTTTGGCAATCGCCCACCCGCAAATGAGACACTTTCCAAAAACGGCAGGGCCATCGTCGTACCGGCAGCACCACGGAGAAATTGTCGTCTGTTTGATTTATCCATCATTTGTCATTCTCGTTTTTCTTTTATAGAAGCCTGCTTGTCGGCAGATAGCCCTTCAGCTGGTGAAAATGCCTCGCTTAGTACTAACTGAGTGATAATCGTCTTCAATTTGTAATCATCATCAGCCGCCTTTGCGACAATGTTTTCAATGTTGATCGTGTCCTGGTAGGTGGTTTTACGACCCAGTGCAAAACTTAAAAGGTGTTGTGTAAAAGCATAGGCAAATCGATCCTGCTCCTGCAATAAGGCTTGCTTCAATTCGACAATGTTATGAAAGTCATATTTGCTATACAACGTTCCGCTTGCATCGATCGTTTTCCCGTTCTCATAGGTTTCTCGCCATTTCCCTACCGGATCGAAATTCTCCAACGCAAAACCAAGAGGATCAAGTTTCTTATGACATCCGGCACAGCTTGCCTTGTCTCGATGCATGGCTAATTGCTCGCGAATGGTAAAGCTCTCCAGTTGACCTTTGTCGTTCCGGTCGATCGGTGGCACGTCCGCTGGAGGAGGCTTGGGAGGAGCGTGTAGGATAGCGTGAGCGAACCAGGCGCCTCGGGTAATTGGTTTGGTGTGATCCGGAGCGGATGTCATGGTCATGATAGCGGCATTAGTGATAACACCACCCTGACGCATGTCTGTAATCGGAACTCGGTCAAAGGTAATCGCTCCGGGGCCGGTATGCTTCACTGTGTCAGCATCGTCGTACCAGGTCTTAAGCGTGATAGAACGGTAGGAGAAATCAGAGTGGATAAAATGAAGTATTGACTTGTCCTCAATCAGGACCGTCTCGAAAAGCAGTAACGGTTCAAGAACCATGTGCATGCTTGCGTTATATCGCGCGAAATAGAATTGAGGGAATTTGCCGGGGTCCGGTTGCGATGAAATGATGTGTTCGAGTTGCAGCCACTGAGCAGGAAAGCTGTCGCAAAACCTCTTGCTTTTGACGTCCAGCAACATCCGATCGACGTGTGCCGCGAGAATCGACCGGTCCAGCAACTCACCCCTGGCGGCACTGTCGAGCAGTAGCTGGTCAGGAATGCTTCCCCAAAGAAAGAACGATAAGCGGGATGCTAAAGTAAACTGTGCATCAGCCTGTTGATGAATATAAAAAAATCTGGGTGATGCCAGGATCCCGGCAACGGTTGCTTTCATGGCAGACGTATAGTCCGCACCCTCCCCGATCAACCCCAAGGCATAATTGGTGAACCGGTTGACCGTCGACGTGTTACTCGGTTGCCTGTAAGCTCGAGTCAGAAATTTGCGTAGACGCTCTGCAATCAAAGGACGCAAATCTGCTGGAGCGTCGTCTGCCGGCAGAGCAAACAGTTCGGGCCAAACACCAACTGTTTTTGCATCGAAATTTGCAGCGTTCACGACCGATTGGCTCAATTCCATGAATTGTTCCAGCAGTAATGGCGAGAGACTTAACTGGTCCGCTTGATTGTCAAACCCGTGTTCGGCACGAAGATCCTGAGGATATGGAGTTACGCCCACCAACCGCGGTTCAATGAGTTGAGATTTCCCTAACGCTCGATTTCCGACCTTCAGACTTGACGGCATGGTTTTACTGGCAGGCTTGTAATAGTTTCCATATTCCCGTGCCAATTGTTCCGGCAGACTGAATACTGCGATTCGTAGTTGCAACAGATCTTTGACCGCATTGCTGTATTGAAATCGCGTCATCCTGCGTATGGGAGTAGGTTGCGTTGGGGGGGCAGCGAGGATGGCCTGGTGTAACAGTTTTCGGGCTTGTTGTGTTGCAGCATGTCGATCTTGTTCGCTCAGTTCAGAAGTCTCGAGCGGTGGCATCAGCGAAGTATCAATGGCATTAACGACATCGAGCAATAAGGCGGGTTGGCTGAGCAATTCAGCTGATGATTTGTAGCTTGAAAAATCGAATCCGCCCGGAGGTTTCTCGCCCTGATGACAGTCGACGCAATGTTGCTGCAGCAAGGCAACCGTGTCCATTGCCTGAACTGCTGAACTGCAAAGAGATATTTGCAGTACGAAGAAGACGAGCATGCGTGGACGGAAATTCATAGTTGTATCTTAATTGTGCGTCGATCTGGACAACAGACGAAATTGATGTCGACGGCTCGAAGTAAGCAACTATTCAACCCAGTGCGATGTAATCTTTTTCGATTGAGTCCAGAATTGAATGGATCCCCGCCCGGTGATGTCTCCGACTCCAAAACGTGAATCATTCCAGCCGCCAAAACCAAATGGCTCGCGTGGAACGGGAACACCTACGTTGACGCCAATCATACCGGCACTCGCCCGATCGGTGAATTCGCGTGCCACCTGACCGTCCTGAGTGTAGACGACAGCGGCATTTCCATAAGGCGAGGCATTTTCCAATTCGATGGCTTCATCTAAATTTCCGGTGCGTATGATCGATAACACGGGGCCAAATACTTCGGCACTGGCGATGTTCATTTCAGGTGTGACGTTGTCCAGCACGGTCGGGCCTACATATGTTCCGTTCTCGCAGCCTTCAACGGTCGTGTTACGACCGTCCAGTAACACCGAGGCACCCTGCTCTTCCGCTTCATTGATAAAGTTCTCGATACGAGCCTTTGCGTCGGCCGAGATCACTGCTCCGAGGTTTTCGCCGGGAACAAGTGCTCTGGATTGATTAACAACCTGCTCGACAATATGGTCCACTTCACCAACGGCTACCATCGTAGCTGCCGCCATACAACGTTGACCGGCACATCCACAGGCGCTCGCGGCCACGTTGGCTGCAGTATGTTCTACATCAGCATCCGGCATGACTATCAGATGGTTTTTTGCGCCACCCATCGCCAAAGCCCGCTTGTAGGTTGCGGTTGCCTGAGCGTAGACTGTTTTAGCGACTGGCGTTGAGCCGACGAAGGTGAGTGCTTCAACGTCAGCGTGATTGCAAATTGACTGAACGACCTGCTTGTCGCCATGAACCACATTGAAAACGCCGTCTGGAAGTCCTGCCTGTGTGAGCAATTCGGCGACCCGCGCTCCACTGAGTGGTACCTGTTCACTCGGTTTGAAGATCATCGTGTTTCCCAGAGCAAGTGCCATCGGTATCGTCCAGTGAGGCACCATGATCGGAAAATTGAACGGAGTGATACAGGAAACGACTCCCAAAGGTGCCTGCTGAATCGAGCAGTCAAAACCTGGACTCACTTCCAACGTTTCGCCAGCAACCAGATTCGGCAGCGAACACGCTAATTCGGTTAACTCAATCGCTTTCAGTACCTCCGCCTTTGATTCCCCAATCGTCTTTCCGTTTTCTTCATGGCATATTCGGGAGAGCTCATCCAGATTGTCCTGCAGGAGGTTGCGATATCTGTAAAACACATCGCATCGTTGACGCAGAGTTTGAGTGGACCAGCTTGCAAATGCAGCTTTTGCTGCAGTAACAGCGGCTTCCAGTTCCGCTTCTGTGGACAATGGCACAGTCGACAAGACTTCACCATTGACAGGTGAAATAACGTCTTTTGTAGTGCCGGAGGTTGGAACGGCGTTTCCGTTGATGTAGTTGGCTAAAGGAGCGTATTTCATGCTTCTATATACAGATAAAAGGTGGGATGGCAGGAGATTATTATTTGAGCCTTATTTTAACCGCTGTGACAGCAGACGTAGTAAAATCAGCAGGAACAAATTCTCTCTTCGCGATTGTGATTCAGGATCTAGAAAATGGCAACAGACACCGCATTTCAAATGGCCGCCTCCAATGTTCGATTTGGTAAGGGCGTGACAGGTGAAATTGGAATGGACCTCCGCGATATGGGGGTCAGGCGAACACTGGTAGTCATGGACCCGGCTCTCGTTGATTTACCAACAGGAGAAGTCGTTAGAAAAGCCTTGCAGGATAACAATATCGGATTTGATATCTTCTCTGAAGTCTCAGTCGAACCGACCGATGCCAGCTTTCAACGAGCAGCGGAAGTTGCCTGTGAAGGTGATTACGATAGCTTCGTGGCAGTCGGTGGTGGTAGCACCATCGATACCTGTAAAGCCGCAAATCTGTATGCAACCTATCCGGCTGATTTCTTCACCTATGTCAATGCACCCATTGGTGAAGGTAAACCTGTCCCAGGCCCAACGAAACCATTGATTGCTATTCCGACGACAGCAGGGACCGGAAGCGAGACGACTGGCGTTGCAATCTTCGATTATGTTGAGAAGCATGCCAAGACAGGGATTGCACATCGTTATTTAAAACCGACACTTGGAATCATTGATCCCGATAATACAGCGACGATGCCGGCTGCGGTGGCTGCCTCAAGTGGATTAGACGTGTTAAGCCATGCGTTGGAATCCTATACGGCGATGCCCTTTGACCAACGCCCTAAACCCAATAGCCCTCTGGAACGCCCTGCGTATCAAGGCACAAATCCGATCAGTGATATCTGGGCAATCAAAGCGTTAGAGCTCATGGCAGAATATCTCCCGCGAGCATACGCCGACACTTCAGATGAAGAAGCTCGGATGAGCATGTTAATGGCTTCCACGATCGCAGGGATTGGTTTTGGAAACGCCGGAGTCCATCTGCCGCATGGTATGTCCTACCCTGTAGCCGGCATGGTTAAGCAGTTTGAACCCGCCGGGTACGAAGTCGATCACCCCATTGTTCCCCACGGAATGTCCGTCATTCTAAATACTCCGGCTGTCGTGCGATTCACCGCACCGTCTGACCCCGGACGGCACCTGATTGCGGCCCGAGCACTCGGAGCTGATATCTCAGATGTGCCGCCGGAAGCAGCCGGAGAGGTGTTAGCAGAAAGAGTAATTCATTTTATGAAGTTGACGGATATGCCAAATGGCCTAAACGCAGTTGGTTATTCCAATGCAGATATTCCAGCTTTGGTTCAGGGGACGCTTCCCCAGCATCGTGTTACCAAACTGTCACCGATTGAAGCTGGTGAGGCCGAATTGACTCGGTTATTCGAAGATTCTATGAATATTTGGTAAGGACTCCCCGGCCCGAATCCTTTGATGCTACGTTGATAAAAAAGGTGCCGCTTATTGGCATGTGCAAAAAAGGCTTTATTACTAATGACTTGCAACCGTTGCAAAATAAACTTCTGCTTAGTGGCTATTGTGTTCGGCATGTTGACTTTTAGTTCAACTGCGACTGCAAAACAGCCAAACATCCTTTTCTTCCTGGCAGATGATCTGGGATGGCGAGACCTCGAATGTTATGGCTCGACTTTCTATGAGACTCCGCATCTCGATAATTTAGCGTCGCAGGGCGTTCGGTTTACACAGGCGTACACTTCTTCCACTGTCTGTTCGCCTACCCGCGCCAGTATTATTACGGGGCAAACACCTGCACGACACGGCTGTACCAATTATGGAGGTGAAATCGCAACAACACACATTGGTCTGGCCAAAGCGTTACGCGCTGGTGGGTATCAAACATTCTTCACAGGCAAATGGCATATTGGAAATATGACTCCCACGCTGGCCGGGTTTGATATTGATCTGGAAATTTCCACTCGCGCAGGCACGCAGGACGATCCTAAATCGACTCGGCAAATCACCCGGAACACGATCGAATACCTGCAGCAGATCGATCGTAAGAAACCCTTCTTTGCATACGTTAATTATCACGCCGTTCACCTGCCACTGCGAGAGAATCCGGAATTGGTTCAGAAGTATTCGGATAAGCTGAAACGCGAGCCGCCGAAAAGCGTAGGCCCGGCCGGCCTGGAAAAGGAAGGTGATCGCGATAATAAACAGGTTCAGGATTTACCCGAGTACGCTGCGATGATGGAAGGAATCGATAATTCGGTGGCGGCAATTCTGGATGTGTTAAAACGCCGGTCAATGGATCGGAATACCATTGTGATCTTTACAAGCGACAACGGTGGACTGAGTACGAAGCCATGTACATCCAATTTGCCATTACGCGCCGGCAAAGGCTGGGCGTATGAAGGTGGGATTCGCGTCCCTTTGATTGTTAAATGGCCGAACGAATTGCAAGCAGGGGCGGAAACGAGTGTGCCTGTAACCAGCATGGATTTTTACCCCACGCTGTTGTCACTTGCAAAACTCGAACCACTGACAGACCAGCATGTTGATGGAGTGAACTTCAGTTCGGTTCTGTACGGGACGTCAACAGTCGCTCGAAAAACACTTTATTGGCACTATCCTCATTATCACGGAGCGGGATGTGTGCCTGTGGGGGCCATTAGGCACGGGAATTGGAAAATGCTGCATTGGTTCGGAGCGGATACTTATGAGCTTTATAACCTGACAAGTGATCCCAGCGAACTTACTGACTTGAGCAGCCGGCAGCCGGCAGTGCTTAACGACCTGCAGTCCCGTTTGAAGCACTGGCAACAGACCCTACCCGGCATAAAGTTTGATAACCCAAATACCTTACGTAAAAAATAAGGGTGTGTGCTTTAGCGAGTGATGACGACCTTGGCGTTCTTGTCTTCGACGCGCACGTGCCCGGCGACTTCGTCATTGGTATAAGTAATAAGCCAGGTGGCATCTTTGCGAGTCAGTTGCGGTTTGGATTTCCCCGGCTCCAAGGCAAAGAAAAGTACAGGAGTCCCTTTGCGATCAATCCAATAAATGTTGATTGGGTTTTTAGATTCATTGACGAACGTGACAGTCAGTTTCGGTCCAACAGGCGCCGAGTTTTTCATGGCAACACCAGTCGACCATAGTGGTAGAGTCTTTAATGTGTCCAGATTCACGGTGTGGTATGGAACAAACTCCGCCGGTTGCATAGCACGATATTTTTTCAGAGTGGCCTGATGCTGGTCTGATGTGGCCAGGTTATCCCATTCATACCCGTCCTTTTCAATGTCATAGAGTTCTTCGTCCCCTCCGCGGTAATGGATGTATCGCCACCGGTTATCACTAATGCTGTAGCTCTCTGGTTCAGCCAGGTGAGTGATCGCAACATGAGGCCATTCGGTGTCGGGGTTGTTGAGTAGCGGCTTCAGACTTGGGTGGTCATGGTGTTCTTCCGGCGGCAGATTCGCCAGATCAAGCAATGTTGGAAACAGACTGGTGAGGCTTACCGGCTTATCGCACACTCCGGAGTTGGTGTTGGGGGTTTGGATCATTAATGGCACGCGAGTACAGGCACGCCAGGCCGTGAATTTCTGCCAATGTTGCTTCTCTCCCAGATGCCAGCCATGATCTGACCACAGCACAACAATCGTATTGTCTTTATTGGGGCTCGTTTCCAGAGCATCGAGAACTCGGCCCAACATCGCATCAGCATAATGGATCGAGGCGAGGTAGCCCTGTACAGCCTGCTTCCACTGTCCGTGCTTGCGGATATGAGCAAAATATCGGTTTGGGCCTCGTCGTTTCCCTCCGGGCGGAAGGTCGTCGAGATCGTCTTGTTTATAACCTGGCGGAAGTTGAATGGATTCAAGTGGAAATGGTTTGAAGTATTTTGCGGGAACAAACCAGGGTTCGTGGGGACGGTAAATCCCACAGGCCAGGAAAAACGGTTTGTCGGCTTTGACCTGCAATGCTTTAGAGACGTAATTGGTAACGAGGTAGTCACCACCGTACTCTTCATCAGTGGCGTCCAAAGGCCCCCAATCTGTTTCCACGTACTGCCAGGACCCGCCTCGCGGGAGGCTCAATGGTCGCGGGTCAGGATAAAGTGTCCGTGGAAATGGGTTTTCGGATTCCGCTTTTGGAAAGTAAGCATCCCAGGAAGCCGCATCAATGAAGTAATGCAGCATCTTGCCACTGCCATTGGTTGAGTAGCCATGTCGTGACAGTGTTTTGGGAATGATCTCTCTGTCTGGCATGACTTCGCGCATCGATTGATTGTTGGAATACAGACCGGATTTGTTGGGAGAGATGCCTGTGAAGACGGCTGCTCGGGATGGATTGCATGCCGGCGCTGCACAATGAGCGTTCGTGAAGAACATACTCGATTTTGCCAGCCGGTCTAGATTTGGTGTTAATGCCTGAGGATGCCCTCCCATACAACCAATCCAGTCGTTCAGGTCATCCATCGCAATAAAGAGAATATTTGGACGTTGGCGATCGTCGGCCGTCTGAGCGTTACACAAAGAATTGCTGAAAATAATCGCATTGAACAGGAGGCAGAGTGTTACCAGCCCCGGTTGAAACATCTTCATGAGTTCTCTTCCATTGATTGAGTGGGCAACGGTTCATTCTAGCGTATCGACATTTGCCTGAAACGCCGGAGG
>CEUQ01011462.1_pt1 | contig 19739 bp, 23 predicted proteins | sample 361491 | NCBI WGS metagenome assembly CEUQ01 (sample SAMEA2622796, study PRJEB7988) | marine metagenome | biome: marine biome (ENVO:00000447); feature: marine epipelagic mixed layer (ENVO:xxxxxxxxx); material: "saline water (ENVO:00002010), including plankton (ENVO:xxxxxxxx)" | depth 120 m | reverse complement strand
TTAATTTGGTTCAGCTGCAAGAGAGATATCATAAACTCCTGCATCTCTAGCTCCATCCATAACTTGAATTATGGCATCTGCACTTGCTGTCTCGTCAGCTTGCACAACGACTGTTCCTTGAGGATTGTCTGCAAGCAGTTTTAAGACATTTGCCTTTACCTGTCTGACATCTATTCTTCTTCCGTCCATATAGATCTCATCATTACTACCAATGGCTATTAGTATTGCAGCGTTCTCTTGTATTTCTGAAGTATCAGAATCTGGTCTATTTACTTCTAAACCTGGTTCTTTAATAAAGTTTGCAGTAACAATAAAGAAAATAAGCATTATAAACACCACATCAAGCATGGGTGTTAAGTTAATTTCACTTTCTTCGTCTCTTGCGGCTGCGCTTATAGCAGTTCTTCTCATTTCCTACCTCCTTGGGCTTGTTTATTTGATCCTGTTACGTAATCCACCATTAAAAGTTCATTTGATTCAACTTGATTTTTCACCCAGATCATAGCTAATACGCCTGAAAGTGAAGACACCATGCCTGCCATTGTTGGAAGTGTTGCCTTAGAAACACCTCCTGCCATTGATCTAGCATCACCACCACCAGTAAAAGCCATTACCTGGAATACTTCTATCATTCCAGTAACAGTTCCCATTAATCCAAATAGAGGACATAAAGCTATACAAACTTGTATAAGCTGAATGTTTTTATTAATGGAAAGCTTACCTTCTGAGATAAATCGAGTTTTTGTCTGATTTTTATGCCAAGGGCTTTTAAATTTCATTGATAGATATCTTTCTTTAATATTTGATGCGAAATCACCATGAACAAAAAGAAAATAATAGACTCTTTCAAAGATTAAAGCCCACATAAATGTAACTAAAATAGCGATATACCATAATACTGGCCCACCAGACTCCATAAAGTCTCTAAGAGATATGTAGAGCTCAGTTAGCCAGTACATAATTATTTAGCTTTTTCAGCAACAATTCCTGTCGCTTGTTCTTCAAGTACATCAACAACTGATCTAGCTGAAGACTGTAAGAAAGAATGAGCTAATGTTGTTGGTATAGCAACAACAAGACCCAGCACTGTTGTAACTAGGGCTTGAGATATACCTCCAGCCATGATTTTTGGATCACCTGTTCCAAACAATGTAATTTGTTGGAAAGTGATAATCATACCTGTAACCGTACCTAGCAAACCTGCCAATGGCGCGACAACAGAAACAATCTTAACGAAACTTATGCCTCTCTCAATTGCAGGCCTTTCACCCATAATTGCTTCAGCTAATTTCAATTCGAGTCTGTCAATCTCATCTTTCATATGAGCTTTACCAACTTTAAGCACTCTTCCAAGCGGATTAGAATCACTAGGCGCATCAGTAGATAATTGTGAATGAACTGCTCTGCTCATTACCCAAAGCATTGCATATTTATATATTGCATAGATTAATGTAATGCCACCAATCGCTAAGATGATGTAACCAATAATTCCACCTTGCTGAATTCTTTCCCAAAGAGATGGGTTCTGTACAAGATTAGCTAACAAAGCTCCTCCTGAAGGACCGCTTGGATCTACAGAAAAGCTTACGTAACCGCTTGAAGCATCTGCACCAGAAACTCTACCAGCTGAACTTGTATATCTTCCAGCAGGTTGTCTTGCTAAGAATTGATACTGTCCTTTAGCAGGAACATATTCTAAATACTTAGAACCGCAAACGGCATTGTATACACCAACTCGAACAACATCACACTCAGCTTGAGTACCATCAACATTTATAACAGTAGCTGAAAAACGACTAACTTCTCCAGTCGCTTTCATCTCTCTCATAATTTCATACCAAACTCTTTCAATCTCAGAAATTGTTGGTAGCTGAGTTGATTCACCCATTTTCTTGGTTAGATTTTTTAAGAATTCTTCTCTATCTTTGCCAAATTCTGCAGCAGTTAATGAAGACTCAAAAGTAACTCTTGAATCAGTACTAATACTTTGCATGTGGCCAAAAAGCTCGTTTAAAGATCCAAGCTGTTTAAGATAGGCTTCCTCAGCTATTCTTAACTTTTCTTGGTTTTTCTTAAACTCTGCTTCTAATTGATCAGCGATTCTTTCTTGTCTTGCCAATTCTCTTTGCTCAGCTTTAAGAATCTGGTCTTGTTTATCACGTGATGCTTTAAATTCTGCCTCTCTCTTTCTATTTGCAGCTTGTTCTTTAGTTTTACCTTCTTTTACAAGCTCTAATAATTTATCCAAATTTGTTGGAGGAGGAGTTTCAGCTTCTTGTGCAAATGCATAAGAAGAAGTAATTAATGAAGTAAGTAAAAGTATTTTTAAGTATCTCATTACTCACCTCCTTGGAATTTTACAGGGACTGCTAATAGATCAAGCGGGGCTGTTTTATTTGCCATTCTAATTCCATCTCTTACAGGAAGTCTGTAACCACTAACTTCAACCCAATCATTTTGTTCTGAATCCCAAATGCCTGCCTGACTTTGATCTTTAAGCTGATACATAAGAGCAAGACGACCAATTCTTAAAATATTAACAACCTTTTCCTCACCATCTATTATTATGGCGTCCTCATAAGTTTCGATTGTTCTGCCATATTCTCTTTCAATGTTATAAGCTTCTAAAACCTGTCTAACCTGTTCTGATGCTGTAACTTTTGGATCTGAAAGAGTAGCTCTTACTTGGTTTATTCTTTTAACTCTTTCATCTAGAGAGAATGGAGCATCTAAACTAACAAATTGTTCAAGACTATCTGCCATTCTTTCCATCAGAGGTGGTATTTGTCTTTGAATAACAACAACTTGTCTAGTTTGCTCTGCAAGTGTAACCATTCTTTCTTCCTGAGCTTTAATTTGACGTCTTTTTTGTTCGTTATAGATTTTTAAGCCTTCGACTTGCTTAACCACTACCTTCCATTCCGCAAGCAATGAATCTTTCTCTGTTGATAGTTCATTTACTTCGCTTTGTGATTTTTCTGAGAGAGAGAAATTATTTTCATTCTCAGATAAGATTTCTTCAATATCGGTATTTTCTGAAAAAGCAAAAAATGCCAATAAAGACAATAAATAAATATATGTTCTCATATTAGTATTACCCCTTTCTAAACTTGATCGGTTAAATATATCAAATTAGTGTAATTTTACACCTACTTAGCCGTTAAATGTATCTTAAATTAGGTAATAAATTTATACTTAATTTTTGCTTTAAATCCTTTATTTAAGGAATTTAGGCAGAAATACAGGCGTATTTCTTTTATATTCCTGATATTCAGAATTATTGCCCCATTTCTTGTCAGCTTTGTTTTCCAAAAGTCTCACGCCACTCACAAAATAAATTAACAAGAATCCAAATACAGGAGACACCAATGAAACATACTGTAATCCTGACATTACTGGTAATGCCATAACAGCTATTCCTGTCCAAAGAACTATTTCACCAAAATAATTTGGATGCCTTGAAATGCTCCATAGACCTTCTGTTATAAAGTTTCCTTCATTCGCAGGATTAGCTTTAAATTGAGTTTTTTGATGGTCTGCCACTACTTGAAAAATAAATCCAAAAATCCAAAGACCAAGACCAATAAAACCAACTATCCCAAATGGTTCTTGCTGAAGAGATGTTAAAGCAACTAAAGCAGCAAGAGACTGAATAAATACCCATGCAGCCGATAATGTCCAAGTCATAAATAATTGAGTAAAACTAGGCAGAATTGTTCTAAATCTTTTATCTTGGCCATCTTTCAAGACTCTCCAAAAGAGGAACCCTCCAAGTCTTACAGTCCATATCATGATGCAAGAAAATATTAATATTGATCGCCAATCTAGAACGGCATGCACTACTAATTGCTTTATATAAATTACAAGACTCAAAAGAGTTATATAAGTGATTGTGCCTGTTAGGTCATAAAATTTTTCAGTCTGAAAGATGTAAGAAGGAATAAACATCACCCAATGAATGAAAAAAGATAAAAACATAACAATCATAATTAAAGACAAACCACCCTCAGCAATAGTCCCTACTTGTACAGTTGTTGCTAGCAGATAAGAGACTAAAAATGTTATTACTGAGATACAAAGAAATAGTAAAGGTTGTAAAATAGACTTTGCCATATTAATGAATCTAATAGTTATTGATGAAATATTCCACTAATCAGTTCAAACAAGGGCTAAAAATTCTCATAGATAGTGAGCCGTGCTCAATAATTTCATATGAATTTCATAAGCCTGGCAAAGGGCAAGCTGTTATGAGAACCAAACTCTACAACTTACGAACACAAAAAGTATGGGAAAGAACTTTTAAATCAGGTGAAAGCGTTGAAGAAGCAGATATATTGGAAAAAGATTTTCAATTTCTATACTCAGAGGGTCAAAATTTTGTATTTATGGATCAAGCTAACTTTGAACAAATTGAAGTGCCTTTTGATAAGCTAGTTAATGTTAAAGATTGGCTTGATGGCGAAGAAGAGTGCAAAATTCTTTTTTGGAATGGAGATGTTCTCAATATTGAACCTCCAAATTTTGTAAACAAAGAAATTGTTAAAACAGAGCCTGGACTTAAAGGTGATACAGTGTCAAATACATTAAAACCAGCTTTAATCTCTTCAGGGAAAGAGATACAAGTACCTATATTCATAAATGAAGGCGATATGATAAAGATAGATACTCGTGATGGGTCTTATGTAAGCAGAAGTAAAGAATGATTTTAGATACATTAAATAAACAATTAGTTGAAGTTGTTCAAAATGTAGCAGCACAAAAAAGCGTAAAAATAGATAAAGAACTAATAGATCAAATAAATTTCGAGATTAGTGATGAAGAAAGTCATGGGGACTACTCAACAAGTTGCGCCTTAAAGCTAGCTAAAGCATTTAGCATGAAGCCTAGAGAAATATCAGAGCTATTAACTAAAGATCTAAGCTTGCCATTTATTGAATCTATATCCATTGAAGGTGCTGGCTTTATTAATGTCTTTCTAACGAGCGCTGAGAAAACCCTTGCATTGAAAGAAGTGATAAAGCTGGATTCAAAATGGGGCAAAAATACTAAAAAACAGGGTAATGTATTAGTTGAATTTGTTTCATCTAACCCTACTGGGCCTCTCCATGTAGGGCATGGAAGGGGAGCTGTGCTGGGTATGGCCTTGTCTAATCTATTAGAAAATTCAGGTTATAAGGTTACAAAAGAATATTATGTAAATGATGCTGGAAGACAGATATCTATACTCACTAGCAGCATACTTTTAAAAGCTTATGCAGCAAACTTTGATGCTGAAGGCATGTATGAAGGAGACTACATACATGAAATTGCACAAGAATTTCTAAAAGATAATGAGAAAATTGATATTAATCTCGATTTAAAAGGTCTTTCTGATGATAAAGAAAAAAAACTAGACCAAATATCTGAATATTTTCAAAAAAATCATAAAGAAGCCTGGAAGGCAGCAAATGATTTTTCTATTACGAAAATTCTTAATGTAATAAAAGAAGAATTACATAGTTTCAATATTATTCATGATAACTGGTTCCATGAGAGTTCTCTTGGATCTATCCAAGACTCAGGTTCTGATTTATCAAAATCATTATCTGTTATTGAAAAAGCTGGCCATACATTTTCTGAAGGTGGTGCTATCTGGTTTAAAACTACAGACTTCAAAGACGATAAGGATAGGGTTTTGTTGAGAGAAAATGGTGAACCAACATATTACTTAACTGATGTTGGATATCATAAAAATAAAATAGATAGAAAATATGACTTATGTATAAATGTTTTTGGGGCTGATCATCATGGATATATTCCAAGATTAACTGCTGCATTTAATGTAATGAAAAGCAAGCAACAAGAAATAGAGTTTATGCTCTATCAGCTGGTTAATCTATATGAAGGCGGCAGCAAAAGAACAATGTCTACAAGAAAGGGAGATTTCTATTCATTAAAAGAGTTAAGAGATGAACTTGGTCCAGATGTAATTAAATTCTTCTTTCTGGAAAAAAAATCAGACCACACAATGGATTTCGATATTAATCTTGCCAAAGATGAGAGCAAAAATAATCCTTACTTCTATTCTCAATACGCTCATGTTAGATGCTGCTCTATATTAACTAAAAAGAGTTTTGACCCTAATGGAGAGGTTGAAGAGAAAGAAATAATGAAGAATTTTGATATCGTAAATAAAATATTGAACTTCCCGCACTTGGTAGAAAATTATGCAGAGGAAAGATCTCCTCATTCCTTAGTCCACTATGTAAAAGACTTGTCAGCTTCTTTTCATGCTTTTTATGAGCAAAGTCCTGTTATAAATAAAGATGAGAAAACAGAGAATGCGAGACTTTTGCTGACAATGGCAACAAAAATTATACTTGCGAATAGTTTTAGGATCCTAAATGTTGAGCCACTAGAGAAGATGTAAGATGGCTAACATCTCTTACCAGAATAAAAAATTTCCTTTAAATATAAAAACAACACTAATTGTTGTGGCAGAGATAGTTTGCATTATTTTAGTAATGGCTATCTTTTTTCTTAAAGATGAAAAAGAATTTTCTGATTTAGAAAAATTCAATTCGCCAGACATAAAATTTGAGTTTCAAACTATTCTAGAAGAAGATGTTTTTCAAACAATCGATTATTTGGAAGATACCACAATTGGAGACTGTGAATATTTTGTTCAATCTGGAAGTTTTAAATCTCGTGAGGCAGCAGAAAGCCAAGTAAAGCAACTAGAGAGAATAAACTATGTAGCTAAAGTTGAGAATGTTAAAAGTGTGAATGATTTTAATTACATAGTTGTTGTTGGGCCTTTCCAGAATAGATCGCAGACAAATAATGCTAGAGAAGATTTTAGAAGATTAAATATGGATTCACTGCCGCCTAAATGCAGAGAAATTAACGATGAGCTTAGAAGCATACCTTGAAATAAAAAAAGAAATTAGCCCTAAAGCCTGTCTGATAGCTGTTTCAAAAGGACAACCGATACAGAAGATTCTAAAACTTTACAATGAGGGGCATAGAGACTTTGGTGAAAACTTTCTACAAGAGCTGTCAGAGAAAAAAGCCCAACTTCCTGATGATATTAGATGGCATTTTCTTGGAAATATACAATCAAACAAACTGTCTAAAATTGTTGAATCATCGCACATGATTCATTCAGTATCTCGCTATAAAATATATAAGCTTTTGGTAAATGATCTTTCAGAAGCATCAGCCAACATACTTTTACAACTTAAACTAGGATCAGAAGAAACGAAAAGTGGATTTTCAGAGAATGAGATATTAGAAATTGTTGAGAAACATGACAAACAATCAAAAATAAAAATTAAAGGCATGATGGTTATATCAGAAAACAATATTGATGCCTCAACAACAAAGCTGCAGTTTCAGCAAGCACAGAGATTGTTTGAGAAGATAAAAAAAATAAATGGTGAAATTGATATTCTTTCAATGGGCATGTCTAGTGATTATCATGAGGCCATATCTTGTAATTCAAATATGGTGAGATTAGGTACTGTCATATTTGGGAAACGAACATAAAAAATGGAAAACGAAATTAGTCTTGGCTTGTTGTTGAACTTAAAGACGATTCTGATCTATCTAATTTTGATCTTATTTCTAATTGATTTGGCAAAAGCTGATAGTTATAACAAGATTGCACGAATAATAAAGATACTGCTGTTTCCTTTGCTGATTATTTTTAACATTCATTATAAGAAAATAAATGTTGGCCTTCTTTTTGCTGCACTTCTAGTCAATGGCATAACTTTTTCTCTAATTACACCATTTGATATCGTGACAGTCGTTAATTTAGCTATATTTGAAACATCTATAATTTTAATTGGGATATTAAAGTTTATTGTTATTGCTGGAGTGGTTTTAAGCTGGATTTATGCATTCGGCGCTAACTTTTATAATTCGCTAACAAGCTTAATCCAAGAATTGTATGAAAATACTGTATCTATTTTTAGAAATGTAATTCCGCCAGCAGGTGGCTTTGATTTAAGTCCTCTTATAGCCTTTTTTGTTTTTCAATTAGCAGAAAGAATGTTGTATGTCTTTATGGGGCAATACTTCAGCTAGTCTTTTTTAAGACATATTTCTTTACCGTATGGCCTTTTTCTATCGCTTTTTTATGAAATGTTGAAATCTGACATGTAATAGGAAAGTCTTTAATTTTTTTGAAATAGCTTTGATCGCTAATAAGCTCTTCTAAATGTCGTTGATATATTGAAGAGTCCGTGATTATCTCAATACTTCCACCTTTTTTTAAAAGGTCATGTGAAGTTAATAAAAAATCTTTTGTTATTAATCTTCTTTTGGCATGTCTTTTTTTTGGCCAAGGATCAGGAAAATGGATTCTTATAAAATCTATTTTGTATTTTGTTTCTTCAAAGAATTCTCTTGCGTCTCCATTGAATAAAAACATATTTTTAGGCACATTCTCTTCATAAAATTGTACGGCTCTAGCAAAACCTTTTTTGTATGGTTCAATTCCAATAAAAACATAATTCTTATTCTCAACCACATCACAAACAAAAGATTGTGCATCCCCAAAACCAATATCCATAACAATTGGTTTTGTAGTTTTGGGTTTTTCTCCCATCTTTAGTATTGATTTAGACTTTAATTGTAAGAATTTCTTATTAGTGTCTGATAGTCTTCCTGCTCTTGAGCTAAAAGTCTTAATCATTTTAAAAATGATGTAGGAGAACTTGCTTTTGCTTTATCTGATACAGGAATTCGGCCAGCAAGATATGCTAGTCTTCCTGCTTGAACTCCTTTTTTAAAAGATTCTGCCATTCTTGTTGGATCTTTAGCTTGAGCTATAGCGCTATTAACTAGAACTGCATCATAGCCCATTTCCATAACTGTTGATGCCTCAGAAGGAACGCCTAACCCTGCATCGACTATTAAGACTTGAGAAATTTGAGAACGCAATTTTTCTAAATCTACAAGATTATCAAACCCTCTTCCAGATCCAATTGATGAGCCTAAAGGCATGATTGCCACACAACCCATATCTTCTAATCTCTTACAGCTATCTATATCCCTGTCACAATAGACATATATCTCAAAATCTTCTTTTGATAAGGACTTAGCAGCTTTTAATGTCTCTTCCATATTTGGATCAAGATTTTCTGCTGAACTTATGATCTCAAGTTTTAATAGATTAGTTTGAAAAAGCTCTTTAGATATATGCGCTGATCTAATAGCTTCATTTGCTGTTAATACTCCTGCAGTATTTGGTAATAATTTTCTATTGCCGATCGGCTTTAGAATATTCTCTGAACTTTCTTCTTTATCAAATCTTTTAAGCGCTAAAGTAACTAATTCGGCACCTGAAAGTTCTATGGCTTTTTCTGCTATGTCCTCTGAAGGATATTTTCCAGTGCCAACAATAAGTCTTGAAGAATAGACTTGTGTGCCTATCTTTAGGTTATCCGCCTCCAACTGCTGCGATAATTTCGATTCTGTCATTATTTGTTAGTTTAAAGTTATCAAAGTCTGAACTAGGGACTATTATGCCATTAATCTCAACTGCAAATGGTCTATCTTTTGGAGCTTGAGCGATTAAAAGGTCTGAAAGGTTATTAGAATTTAGTTCTACGGTGTCGCCATTAAGATTGATTGTTAATTTAGACATTAACTAAAGCTGTTTTAAGTTGCTTAAAAGCTTTTGCTTCTATTTGTCTTATTCTCTCTGCTGATACTGAATATCTGTCAGCTAATTCATTTAGAGTTAATTTATTATCTTCTAACCATCTGGCACGAATTATATCTTGAGATCTTCTATCAAGATTTGAAATGTTCTCTAAAAGAGCAGCATGGTTCACTTCTTCCCAATTATCTTGCTCAGCAGTTAATTCAGGATTAAAAGAGTTATCTTCTAAATATTGGCTAGGAGAAAAAGCTTTTTCATCGTCTTCTTCATCTGAAGGCAAATCAAATGGTGTGTCTGTTGAATGCATTCTGTTTTCCATATGCATTACTTCTCTAAATGAAACATCTAAATCGGCTGCTATTTTCTTTGCTTCTTTATCAGTTAGCCATCCTGTACCTTTCTTTTTACTTCTAAGGTTAAAAAATAGCTTTCTTTGAGCCTTTGTAGTTGCAATCTTTACTATTTTCCAATTTTTAAGGATAAATTCATGTATTTCAGCTTTAATCCAGTGAACAGCAAAAGAAACAAGCCTTACTCCTTTATTGGGGTCAAATCTCTTTACGGCTTTTAGAAGTCCAAGGTTTCCCTCTTGAATAATATCTGCAAGTGGAAGCCCATAGCCTGCATAAGATTTTGCAATATGTATAACAAATCTTAGATGAGAAATTACAAGCTCGTGCGCTACTTCAACATCTTCAGTTGCGTAGAATTCTTGCGTAAGCTCGAGCTCCTCTTCACGTGAGAGTATTGGAGTTGAATAAACCTGAGCCAAGTACCTATCTAGGTTTGATCCAGGATTTGCTAATGCTAATGCATAACTCATATTTATATTATATTATAACCAATGTTTATTGTAAAACAAATGGGAGAGTATATTACCACTATTTTTCGCCTTTTTTCAAGATATTTGGACGTTGCTTTGATTCAAAAGTTCATTAGAATATCAGCATAGTATGAGTAATGTAGATCAATTAAAAAAGCTAAAAGAAGGCCTAGTTCTTTTAAGTCGTGATCGCGAAGTAGTCTTTTCTTTTCATGAGACTTTTAAGCATGTTGATGAGCTTCTAGAAATAGTTGATGATTTATTGGCTAAAGAGTCTAAGAAGCAATAAAAGTAAAAGTATTATCCTCAAAGTCTTTAAACTTAAAACCCATTGAGGAGAAATCTTCTATTCCTTTTATGTTTTCTATTCTATTCTGAATTAAAAATCTTGCCATTTCGCCTCTTGCTCTTTTTGCTATTACTCCAATTACTCTTTCTTTTCCGCCAGAAACAGATAAGAATTTAAAATTAATGACTTTTAGAGGTTCGGTATATTTTTTTATTGATGAAAAGTACTCTTCTGAAGCTAAATTAAAAAGAATGTTGCCTTTTGTCTCTAGTTTAATTTGCTGAGCAATCTTATCGCCCCAAAAATCGTATAAATTCTTTGTATCACCAAAGTTATGTTGTGTTCCCATCTCCAATCTATATGGATTCATTTCATCTGAGGGTCTAAGCAACCCATATATGCCCGAGAGTATTCTTAGTCTTTGATTCATATAGTCAATATCCTCGCTATTAAGATTTCTAGCATCGAGATGTTTAAATACATCGCCTTCAAATTGAAAAATAGCTCTTTTCTCTTCTGTTTGTGAATTGCCCCAGCTTTTAAATCTTTCAACGTTTAATTCAGCAATGTTATCACTTACTCCCATTAGCTTCGTTAAATCCGTTGCATCTAGCTTTGCTAGTTGGCCGGCTAAAAGATTTGCCTCTTTATCAAAGGCAGGCGTCGTTGCATTCAAAATTATGTCGCAAGCTTTATTACTGAGTCGTTTTGCTGGTGAAATTACTATCATTTTTATAATCCTGCGTTGTTAAAATCTAATGCTCTTTCAGCTCTATAGCTAGACCTTACCATAGGGCCAGAAATAACTTCAAGGAAGCCATAATCTAAACCTTCTTCTCTATACTCATCAAATTGTTTTGGAGTTACCCATCTATCTACAGGATGATGATTTAATGTTGGTCTTAAATATTGCCCTAAAGTGACAATATCTACATTATGTTCTCTTAGATCTTTAAAAGTCTGATAAATCTCAACATCTGTTTCTCCTAAACCTACAATAAGACTAGTTTTGGTGATTATATTTGGGTTAATTTCTTTGGCAGCTTGCAAAACTTTCAACGTTTTATCGTACCCTGCTCTAGGGTCTCTAATCGGATGTGTGAGCCTTTCAACTGTTTCAATGTTTTGAGCAAATACTTTAATTGGAGATTCAACTACTTTCTTTATAGCATCTCTAGAACCATTAAAGTCAGAGGTTAATACTTCAACTTCAATATTGCTGTCTTTTTCTTTTATAGCATTTACCGTATCAGCAAAATGTTGAGCGCCGCCATCTGAAATGTCATCTCTATTAACACAAGTGAGAACAATATATTTAAGTTTCATAAGGGCTATGGTGTTAGCTATCTTGTTTGGTTCTTCTTTATCAAGCCATCCATTAGGATTACCAGTATTCACTGAGCAGAATTGGCACGCTCTTGTGCATGTGTCTCCCATCAGCATAAATGTTGCAGTTCCTCTAGACCAACATTCTGAAAGATTAGGACATTTTGCTTCTTCACAGACAGTGCTTAAATGTAAATCTTTTACTTTGTCTTTGATAAGGGTGTAATTTTTATTTGCCTGGCTGGCTGTCATCCTAATCCAATTTGGTTTCTTTTCTCTATCAATAAGTGAATATGGATTTGCTTTCATGCCATCTTTAACAGACTGAACTCCTGCATGATTAATTATTTTGACTGTTGGAATAATGTCTCTCATTTCTTTGTTATAAGTCCTTTATATTTATCTATTAAGTCAGATGTAAGTTTATCAATATTAATATTTATATAGTCTGTTAGATTACAAGCCTGAACGTCTAGTCCGCAAGGTTTAATTGTGTTAAATGTTGATAAATTTGTATCAAAATTAATACTAAGGCCATGATAGGAGTAATTTCTTCGTATTCTCATGCCAACTGAAGCTAATTTTTTGTTACCTAAATATATTCCAGGATCTTTTAGATTAATTTCATTTTCTAAACCATAACTATTCAAGGTATCAGAGGTTTCTTGTAGAACATTTTTAGTTAGATCGGTTGGTTTAAAGGGCAGATCTTTTAAGCTCAATATAAAATAGAAGATCTTCTGTCCAGGCCCATGATAAGTGGTCTTTCCACCTCTATCTGTTTTAATCAATGGAGGATTTAATTTCTTATCTTCCTGAATTCCTTTTTCGCTTATACCTATAGTAAAGACCGGGTTGTGTTCTAAGACCCATATTGAGTGATGATTGGGTTGAGATTCAACTAATTGCTTCATTTCTTTAATGCAAGGCTCATAGTCAACTAAACCTTTATGTTCAATCTTTAATTTCATTATATTTTTTCTAAATCTGCATAAGCTGTAACCAGCCATTTAGTTCCAGCCGTATTAAAATTTATTTGTATCCTTGAAGCATCGCCTTGTCCTTCGATACTAAGCACAACACCTTCACCAAAAACTTTATGTCTAACAATCTCTCCTAGAGAAAAGGGTGTGTCTGTGCTTGAGCTTCCTGATGATACTGTTCCAAAAAAGTTTGCTCTATACGATTGTTTTGGCCTAACAAAATCAAGATGTTCATTAGGCATTTCATTAATAAATCTAGAAGGTGGGTTATAAGAGTCTTGCCCATACAATCTCCTAAACTCTGTATAAGATAGATATAATTTTTGCCTAGCTCTTGTGATCCCAACATAACAAAGCCTTCTTTCCTCTTCTAATTCATTGATATTTTCTACAGAACGAGAGTGTGGGAATAATGACTCTTCCATTCCAACCATAAATACATATTTAAACTCCAGTCCTTTAGCTGAATGTATAGTCATTAGTTGAACAGCATCATCAGATTTAGAGGCTTGTGTTTCTCCCATGTCTAAAGATACTGAACTTAAAAAAGCTGAAATATACGAGCCATACTCTGACATGTCTTCATGTTTATTTAATGCTTCAAAAGATTTAACTGCTGAGATAAGTTCATTTATATTTTCTACTCTAATGCGTCCTTTTTCTCCCGGCTCTTTCATATGATGGTCTATTAAACCGCTCTGATTAATTACCATCTCTACAAACTCATCTGATGAAGTGTTATTTATATTTTCTAACGAACTTTCAATAAAATTAATAAATATAGATATTGATTCTCCTGCTTTCCCTTTAATTATTTCTTTAGCAATCATTTTTTTAGCTGCTTCAAACAATGACAAGCTATTCTCTTCTGCAAAATTTCTGATATTCGTTAGAGTTTTTTCACCTACACCCCTAGATGGAACCCCAATAGCTCTTTCAAAAGCATTGTTGTCATTGCTATTTATAATTATTCTTAAATAACTCAACACATTCTTTATTTCTAACCTTTCATAGAATCTAACTCCTCCATATATGACATACGGTATGTTTTGTCTTAATAAAGCTTCTTCAACTGTTCTAGACTGAGCATTTGATCTATATAAAACGGCCATATCTTTATAATGATCGCCTGCACTAAAAATACTATGTGCATTCTCGGAAATGAAATTTGCTTCTTCTTCTTCGTTATATGCTTCAAAAACTTCTATTTTGTCTCCCTCATTACCTTTAGTCCAAAGCTTTTTCCCTAATCTATTTGAATTTTGTCCTATAACAGCATTAGCTGCATTCAAGATATTTGCAGTAGATCTATAATTCTGTTCAAGCCTAACAATCTGTGTGCCTTTTTCTTTGGCAAACTTATTTATATTCTCAATCTTTGCGCCTCTCCAGCCGTAGATAGATTGATCATCATCGCCAACAGCTGCAATAGTGGTTGCTGGATCAATTAAGTTTTTTATCCATTTAAATTGAAGTGAATTAGTGTCTTGAAATTCATCAATTAATATATGTTTAAATTTTTTTCTATATAACTCTCTAATTGTTTTATTTGTTTTAATAAGCTCATAAGATTTTAAAATTAGTTCAGCAAAATCTAATAAATTCTCTTTTGCCATATAGTTTTCGTAGTGTGTGTAGATGCGTTTTAACATTTCGATATTAAAATCGCCTTGATCATCTACATCTTTAGATCTCAAAGCTTCATCTTTCCAAGTATTAATCTGCCATCTAACTTTTTCAGGAGCCCATTGATCATCATCGACATCTAATTCTTTTAAGATTCGTTTTATTATTCTTAATTGATCATCGCTATCCAATATGGCAAATTCTTTTTCAAGTCCAGCTTCTTCGCAATGACGACGCAAGATTCTGTTAGATATGGAATGAAAAGTTCCACACCACATTTCCGGGATTGGCTGATCTAGAATATGCTCAATTCTCCCAGTCATTTCATTGGCTGCTTTATTTGTAAATGTAACCGCTAAGATGCTATGAGTAGAACTAGACATTGCTTTTATGAGCCAAGCAATTCTATGAACTAATACTTTGGTTTTGCCTGAACCGGCTCCTGCTAGGACTAAAAGTTTTTTAGATTCTGAAGTTACAGCTTCACGCTGAGCTTCATTTAGATCTTCAAGAATGAAAGATACGTCCATCTATTAGACAAACTTATTTTCTCTGAACCACAGATTAAAAGCATACTTCTCACCTTTTGTTACTGGCCTTCCAGCATGCAATGATTCTGGATGAAGTTTGGTTGTTCCAGGAAGAATATTTTTCCATACCAATAAAGAGCCTTTTTTTGGTTTAACTGAAATGTTTAGGTCTTTAAACTCAGTTGCACCTCCTTCTTCAACATCATTTAAGTAGCCTAGTGCGGTATAAATTCTCTGACCTCCTCTTTCAAGGTGCTTTTTTCCTTCTTCTGTTTCATGATCAAAAGCATCATGATGGTCATTATATTGAGTGCCGCCAGTGTAATAGACCACCTGATAAGATTCAGCATTCTTTAATGGGAATCCTATAAGATCAGCTATCCTTTGTCCTAAGTCTGTTGTGACATTTGAATGGTTATGTGCAATCCAACAATTACTGCCTGTTCGATTTTCATGATAAATTCCATCTTTACCACCAATTGTTTTTGCTCTTTGTAATTTAGTGTCTGAAGCATTCACAAAGTGCAAACATTCTTCATCTGTAATGAAATCTTCAATTACATAAATTAATGGTTCTTCGTTATAAATAATCTTATTGCCTTCAGTTCGTATTGGTTTTTTAAATTCCTTATTAGCTGCTTTTGAGGTGGTAGTTGGCTTGGGATCATACTGTTTATCAAGTCCAGCATTTACACCAATTATATAAAGCGCTCGCATAGACAGGCCTACACCAATCAAAGCAAAGATTAGTGCAAAGATAGATAATATAAGTGCTGCTACGTCCACAGAGACATTATACTTTATAGATTCTTAAAATCTTTAATAGCTGCCTGATTTTTTAGTGAACTCTTCTTGTGCTTGTTTAAATTCTGTTGAAATTTTATTTACAAGGTCGCTAACACTAGTCGTTTCTTTGATGGCATTTATTCCTTGTCCAGAACCATAGATATCCTTCCAGACTTTAGCAGAAGCATTGCCTCCAGAATTAAAATTCATTTTTGTTTTATCGGCTTCAGGTAAATTAGCTGGATCCATGCCTGCTCTTTCAACTGAAGGACTTAAATAATTACCATGCACTCCACTAAAATAATTGGTATATACAATATCTTTAGCTGAAGACTCTACTAACATCTTTTTATAATTATCATCTGCTTCAGACTCTTTTGTCGCTATAAAACTTGTTCCTATATAAGCAAGATCGGCCCCCATTGCCAAAGCGCTTGCTACTGAATATCCATCTGATATTGATCCTGACAGAAGTATAGTTCCGTCATACCATTCTCTTGTTTCTCTAAGTAGTGCAAAAGGCGATAAAGCGCCGGCATGTCCTCCAGCTCCTGCACAGACTAGAATTAGACCATCTACACCTTGTTCAACTGCTTTTTGTGCATGTCTTGTGCTTATAACATCATGAAAAACAATACCCCCATATGAGTGAGCGGCTTTTACTAGATCTTCCGGAGGTCTTAATGAAGTAATAATAATTGGTGCTTCATGCTTAACGCAGGTTTCAACATCTTTGAAAAGTCTATCGTTTGATAAATGGCAAATTTGATTTACCGCAAATGGCGCTACTTTGGCATCAGGATTGTCTTCTTGGTATTGGCCTAATTCATCTTTTATTTCTTTAATCCAATCTGATAGTAATTCTTGTGGTCTTGCATTTAGGGCAGGAAATGAGCCGACAACTCCAGCCTTACATTGGGCGATAACTAAATTTGGTCTTGAAATAATGAAAAGAGGTGCGCCAACTACAGGCACTGATAAATTATTCTTCAATATGTCTGGCAACATTACTTTATCCTTAAATTTTTTTAGAAACTTCTTCTATCGATGACTCAAGAATATCAAATAATTCATGAATTTGGTCTTCTGTGATCACAAGAGGTGGACATATTGCTATAACATCTCCTATTGCTCTAACAATTAATCCATTTTTTTGACAAGTTTCTGCTAATAACATTCCTATTCTTCCATAAGGCTCAAAATTTTCTTTTGTTTCTTTATTCTTTACAAGCTCAATGCCTGCTACTAAACCAACGCCTCTAGCTTCTCCAATATGATCAAATGATGAAAGTTTTTTAACTCGATCCTGAAAACTTTTAGCAACATGGCTGACATGAGAGAACAGATTTATTCTTTCATAAATTTCCAATGTTTTTAGTGCTACAGCACATGAAACTGGATGACCAGAATAGGTATATCCGTGAGCAAAAACCCCTACATCATCGCTTGCATGCTTTATTGGTTCAAAGATTTCCTCTGAAACAATAACAGCACTTATAGGCATGTACCCAGATGAAAGAGCTTTGGCAATTGTCATTGAAGATGGCTTCATTGAGAAAGTTTCATACCCCCAACAATTGCCTGTCCTACCAAAACCACAAATTACTTCGTCATCTATTAAATGAATATCATATTTTTCTAGAATGCTTTGAATTTTAGGAAAGTATCCTTCAGGAGGTATAAGAACTCCTCCAGCTCCTATCAATGGCTCAGCAATCATGGCAGAAAAACTATCAGAACCTTCTTTAATGATTAAGTCTTCTAAATTTTTAGCGATTCGATCTAAAAATTCTGCCTCAGTTTCATTGTCCATTCCTTCACGATAATAATGTGGTGTATCTGTATGAAAAAATCCTGAAATAGGTAAATCAAATAACTTATGATTAGCTGGAATGCCGGTCATACTACCACTTGCAACTGTAATTCCGTGATATCCCTTTTTTCTTGAAAGGAACTTCTTCTTGTCAGGCTTGCCTATAGCATTATTTAAATAAGTGAATAATTTATATTGAGTATCATTTGCGTCTCCACCTGAACTTCCAAAAAATACCTTACCATTATCAAAAGGTGACATCTCCATCAGTTTTTCAGACAACATGATGGCTGGTTCATGACTTTTTGATGCGAACAAAGATCCATATCCATATTTTTGCATTTGATTAGCTGCGGTCTCAACTAACTCTTCATTACCAAAACCTAGAGCATTGCACCATAACCCAGCCAAACCTTCCATATATTTATTGCCTTCAATGTCATATACATAAATACCATCGCCTCGATCTAAAATTAGGGGCTTCCCATGTTCATGAACTTTTAAATTAGTTGCTGGATGAAATAGATTTTTTATATCTTTAGTTGCTAAGTTATTACTCATCGTTTTTTCTTTTATTTGAGTTTCTTAAGCAGCCAGAAGCCTAGCCATGTGCCAAAAACTGTCTTAAATATAGCTACGATTAACGCAGGAAATTGATACCAAAAATCTAGCCAAGCATTCCAAAACCAGGAATAAACCCAATCATGCAAAAATTTAAGCTTCTCTACTAAAAATATTTTGGTGCTTAGTGTAAAAATGCCATATTCAGTTTGAATAATCATGCTCAGTATCCAGCCAATAAAAAATATTTGAATGGGCGTTGTGTAAATGCATAAATAAGCAAAACCAATGCCAAAGCTTCTCATGAATCTAATGCCTCTTTAATAGCTGGGTGGGTTATTTCACCGTTTTTCATATTTAAGCCATTTGCTAAGTGTTGATCAGAGTCTAAGGCTTTTGTTACTCCGTCTTTGGTTAGTGCCTCAATGTAAGGCATGGTCGCTTTATTGAGAGCTAGTGTAGCTGTAAGAGGCACAGCACCTGGCATATTAGTGACGCAGTAATGAATAACATCATTATGTATAAATACTGGATCATCATGCGTTGTTGGTTTACTGGTTTCAATACACCCGCCTTGATCAATTGCTATATCGACTAGCACACTTCCCGGTTTCATTTTGCTAATCATCTCTTTCGTAATTACTTTTGGCGCTTCTTTACCTATTACATAAACCGAACCTATTACTAGATCCGATGATATTAAAGCTGCTGCTACTGTTTCTGGCGTAGAGATAATATATTCAATATTATCTTCGCCAAATGTTTGTTTTAATTGCTGAAGCTTGTGTTCTGACAAATCAATAATCTTTACATAAGCGCCACTAGCGACAGCTTTTTTTATTGCTTCTGTTCCTGCTACACCTGCGCCTATGACAGTTACAACTCTTGGCTCAATATCGCCAATAGAATCTAATAATACTCCTATGCCTTTATTTGGTTTTAGCAAAAAGTAAGATCCAACCACAAACCCTATTTGTCCTGCTATAGCGCTCATAGGTGCCAGAAGAGGCAATGACCCATCATCAGCGGTCACTGTTTCATAGGCTATAGCTGTAATTCCAGTTTTTACTAGTTCTTTAGCCTGTTCTTTGTTGCCTGCTAAGTGAAAATAAGTGAAAAGAGTGTGTTGGTTCGATAAATATTGAAACTCTTCAGGCATTGGTTCTTTTACTTTAACTATAAGCTCAGATTCTGAATAAACTTTGCTTGCTGAATCTAAAACTATAGCGCCTGCTGATTGATAATCAGTATCGCTAAAACCAATTCCAGCTCCTGCATTAGTTTCTACAAAGACTTCGTTATTTTTTTCGGTTAATTTTTTTACAGACTCAGGGATTAGACCAACTCGAT
>CEUQ01189593.1_pt1 | contig 19802 bp, 20 predicted proteins | sample 361491 | NCBI WGS metagenome assembly CEUQ01 (sample SAMEA2622796, study PRJEB7988) | marine metagenome | biome: marine biome (ENVO:00000447); feature: marine epipelagic mixed layer (ENVO:xxxxxxxxx); material: "saline water (ENVO:00002010), including plankton (ENVO:xxxxxxxx)" | depth 120 m | reverse complement strand
AGATTAAAAAATAACTCGATAATTACTATTGTTTTCTTTTATGACATAATATTTTTATGAAAAATAATAACGACTACACCTTTGATGAATGTTTACAAGATGGCCTGTATATAAATCTTGCTGACTCTGCTGCTTACAAATTAATTTATAATGCAGGAATGAAGTTACCGACATTCATAACTTTTGGACTATTTGATACTTGCATTAATGCTGACTCAAATGAAGCAATCGATGAGCATTTAACATCTCTTTTAACTGATACTTTTTTAGAAATTAAAGACAGTGATAATACTCGCCTTCATGTCAATACCATAATTGATGATAAAAAAATAGATTTTGATGTCCAATTACAGATTAGTCATGAGTATGGAAAAGTTCTTTTACTCTCATTGCCTAATGAAGTTAGTTAAAGTAAAGGTAGCAATATGACAAGTATTCTTTTCGTATGTATAGAAAATTCAAATCGTAGCCAACTTGCAGAAGCGTATATGAAAAAACATGCATTAACTATAAAATCATACAGTGCAGGATCAAAGCCAATTGATAAAATTAATCTGCGTGCACAAAAAATTATTAATCAATTAAATATTAATAATGTAAAATTTTATCCTAAAACATTTACTTCCATAATTTCAGAAATAGATTTCGATTATATTATTAGCATGGGATGCGGAGAGCAATGTCCGCAAATTGCAGCAAAAAATAGAATTGAGTGGGAAATTCCTGATCCTAAATTATTGAATGATAAAGAATATTATAAAATAGCTCAGCTTATTGAAGCCAAAGTCATTAATCTCATAGATCAAATCACTAACAGCTAGAGATCAATCCTTATTTCCTCAAAAAAAACTTTATTTTCATCCACAAGTTTTTTTATATTCTTTTGTTTACTTGATAGGACACTGCTGCTTGATTTAAATTCAAGAAAAAGCACTTTATCATCCTCAAATTGAATGCCATCTACTGGTGAGCCTAAGAATCTAAAGTTTGTTGGATCCCAAGGAAACACTTCAAGGAAAGGTAAAAATTGTTCAGTCATTTTTCCATATTTAGAGCTTTGACTTCTTTTCTGAAAATTTAATTTATACATTCGCTTTGTGAGAATACGAATATATAAAATTTGCAACAAAGCAATAATCAACAACAAGAAAATTATAACTGTGGCAACAGTCGGTTTATATTCAAGATTTAGCGCAAAATCCATTTATTCCTCCATTTCAGTACAGTTTAATAAAAAAGATAGTTAAAATTATTACAATACCAATGAGTAAAAGGTTATATCAATGAGTTTACGTGATGTAGATGAGCAATACATAAGCAAACAAAATAATATTAAGGATGTCTTTATCAATGATAGTTACTGGTGGCAGAATGCCTCTTTTGTTTTGCCATTATTACTTGGTTCTGTTTCTTTACTATATGGTCTGATATTTGGAAACAGCGGAGCAAAAGGCTTTGGTATTTTCCTTTTAGTTGTTATGGTCATCATGCTACCTGTTGTGTGGTTAACATGGAGATCAACTGCTACTAGTATTTATTTTACTGATAAAGAAATTATCGCATTACATTTAGGTAGAATTCTAAAGAAAATAAATCTAGAGAATTTGCAAAGCATAGAAACAATTGAATACCTTGGACAAAAAAGGTACAAATTAATTGAAAATGATGAAATTTTTTTCACAATAGACAACGAATTCGAAAATATTCCTGAGATCATAAAAACGATAACAAGTCGAACTGGCATAACGCCTTAGTTTAGTCAACTACAAATGTATTGATGCCGTGCAGTAATTCAGATGATATATTTATACTGTTCCCTATTTTATGATATTCTATATTATTTTTTGTAAGATGTTCTTCAAATTCATTTATATTATCTGCCCGCCAACACGCACCAAAAAAACCTTGATTATTATTCAATGCATTCTGCTCTATGAAATTTTTTATCGCTGAATTTGCTTGACTGGTATCAATAAGATTTAATTGGGGATGAGTATTTCCAATCATAACTGAATTACTTTCTATTATTTTGTCCATTTTATAATTTTCTATTACATTCCAATCAAAACGATTAGAGAAATCATTTATCGCGTCATCAAGATCATTTACCAACAGAAATAAATGTGATAACTCTAATATTTTTTTTCCAGGAAAATCCTCTTTTGTTGGAACAACTTCCATAAACAATCCATGAGCAGCTGAATGATGAATCCAGTGAACACCAGACCCATCGCCTCTGTCAATTACACGACCTCCATGTGCTTCAATATTGTTTGCAGCAACAATTGGATCATCGGATTGCCATACAGAGATATAGTAACCTTCACCATATTGATTATTTTTGTTAATTCTTCCGTCCATAGTTCTTCGTACGTGTGTATCATCGCTATTTGGCTGAATTAACTGAATAGCTTGTTCGCCAGCATAGCCCATTTGAGCCCAAGAAAAATTTCCCCATGGATTTTCTCCACGTTCAGTGATTTCTAAGCCAAGTATTTTCGAATAAGACCCTATTGCTTTTTCTAAATCTTGTACTGCTACTGCATAATGCGAACTATTGATTGTAACATCCATAAATTATCCTAAATTTTTAACCTTTAACTTCATATTTGTTGCCAATAACAAGATTCGTTTCAAAATCCTTTATTTCTTTTTTAGTAAAACCAAGCTCACTTAAAATACTATGATTGTCCTCACCTAAAGTTCCATAAGGTTTATTTGGGAAGTTATCAACATTATTAATTGACCATGACAAGCCTGGATAAATTCGTGTTCCTAAAAATTGGTTATCAAGAGATTGGAACCATTGACGATATCCAAGCTGTTCACTTGCAAGTAGTTCAGCTGGTTCTGCGACTGATGATGCTATCACCCCCTCCGATTGCAATAATAAACATAATTCATCTGAGTCCATCGATGCAGTAATATTTGCAATTGCTTCATGTACTGCATCTCTGTCATCTAATCTACCTGTAATGGTTGACCATTTATGACCAAATTGAGCCCAATCCTCTTTTCGAAGCGCCTTACATAAACCATTCCATTGTTCATCATTTTGAGCAACAATAATAACCCATTGATACTCACCAGTTACTGGAAAACAAGAATGTGGTACAACAAATTCATTCTCATTGCCCATTCTTGGCAGTTCTCGTTTATTAAGTGCCCATTCAGAATATAAAGACACCAATTGCGTTGTTAGCTGCTGAACTTGAGAAAAATCAATATAAATACCTCTCTTATTTTTGTTTCTTGTTTGCATGGCAGAAACTACAGCAAAAACAAGTGCTTGCGCTACAGTAGCATCAGAGTGCGTTGATCCCAAAATTTCTTCTTCTTTTCTACCTGGGTGCCCACGCATTATCGCATGTCCTGTGACACAATCAAACCCAGTCCCAAATGAAACATAGCCTTTATAAATGCCTTCAACACCCCAACCAGGAATAGAAATTAAAGAGGCTTGATTATTCAATTTCTGCAAAGCATCCCAGCCAATACCTAATTTATCAATAGTTCCTGCTGAAAAGCTCTCGATGACAACATCAGCAGTTTTGGCTAAACGATTAAAAATCTCTATACCTCCTCTTGTCTTTAAATCTAGCGCAATATTTCTCTTGTTTCTATTTGCTTGCAAGTGGGCCCATGCTCTTTCATACGGTGGTCCAGTGCCAGCAGGAGAAACTCTCCAATCACTAGAAAACAATGGCCTAGTAGGAGAATTACGAGGGAATGATTCTATTTTAATTACATCAGCACCTAAATCACCCATGAAACTACATGCTGTAGGTCCTGCCCAAACTTCTGCAAGTTCAATGATACGTATTCCATTTAATAAATTATAAGACACTAAATTCTCCTATTTATTTAATAATGCCGATTCGAAATAATGCCTGTTGTTCTGCATTTGAATATCCTAATGTCTCCAAAATTTTTTGAGTATGTTCACCAAATTTTGGAGCAGGTTTTAAAATCCATTCTTCATCACTCATGTACTCTTTAAATGGATATGCAGGAGATATAATATCACCAATATCATTCTGATGAAAAGTTGTAAATGATTTTCGAGCAACGGCCTGAGGATCGCTAATAGCTTCTTCGACTGTAAAAACTGGAGTGCAAAGAACTTTTGCTTCTTGCATTATTTTAAAAACTTCTAACTTAGTCCTTGATTTCAACCAAGGGATAATATGAGCAAGAAATTCCTCGCGATGATCTGGCTTTTGATTAAGATCCAAAAATCTTTCGTCCTTTGCCCACTCAGGTCGACCAATAGCTATGCAACATCTTTCAAAAAATGGAGAATCGGCACCCGTAAACTGAACATGGCCATCACTGCATTCATATACTCCTGTAGGATATGCTGCTCTGCCTGACGCTGGTGCATAATTCATGACTCCATCAGTTAAAGCCCAAGCAACAAATGGTGTATCAACATTGCTAGCAAGAGCCTCAACAGCAGAAACTTCTGCATGATATGCAAAGGGCTTACTATTGTTTTTCCATAAAATTGCTGATGCAATTGCCCCAGCAGTTAAACCAACTTGCATAGCAGTAGTGTATGGGGCATATCCAACTGGTGCTAAGCTATCCTTATCCATTGAAGGTCGCTGTCTTGCTAATCTAGTGCTTTGTGCAAATATTGATAAATCCGACTCCTGTCTGTTGGCATATGGGCCTTTCAATCCATGAGGAGATATAGCCAGCGTACTAGTGTCAGGATGAGCAATTTTAATTGATTCAATAATTTGTAAAGCAATGTCTGGTTTTTCTTCAATAATCACTAAATCAACTCCGTTAACGATTCTGTTGACGATTTCCAAGCCTGATGTAGTAGTGTAATCAATAACTACAGATTGTTTTCCTGTGTCTAAGAAAATATGCATTCCTCCAGAATTTAATGATGGATTATCTTGAAAAAAAGGAGGTGCATGCCTTATTTCACCGCCGTCTATATTTTCTAATTTTAGGATTTGTGAACCAAAATCAGAAAATTGCTTGCCTGCTGCAGCTAAAGCAACTCCCCCTCCTATTTCAGCAATCTTATAATCAGCAAAAATTTCTTGCATCAAATTTCTCCATAAATTTTTTGTATAACCTACTAGGAAGCAAGTCTTATACATATTACCATTACTAGACAAATGCCGGGTAGTGTAATGGTAGCACAAGGGACTTTGAATCCCTTGGTCGTGGTTCGAATCCACGCCTGGCAGCCAACATTTTATTTATATATAATACAAAAAATACAAATCAATTACCGCTTATCTAAAAAGTCTTTTAAGCCAGAGGCAGAATCATCCAAAACAGCATTACGAATATCCATAATTTGATCACGGATCAAAGCAGCTTTTTCAAAGTCTAATTCTTTTGCGTGTTCTTTCATTTCTTTAGACAAATCATCAATCATTAAATCGGCATTTTCTTTCGACAATTTACTTACATCAAAAAACTTATTGTCTTTTCCTAGTGATCTAAAAGCATCATTAATATCTTTGACATTTTTTTCTATCTTTGTAGGAGTAATCTGGTTATCTATATTATATTGACTTTGAATTTTTCTACGTCGATCAGTTTCATTAATTGCGCCTTTAATTGATTTAGTAACAACATCAGCATATAGAATTACACGCCCATTGGGATTTCTTGCTGCGCGCCCCATTGTTTGAATGAGAGAATCTTTTGAACGCAAAAATCCTTCTTTATCTGCATCAAGAATAGCAATCAATGCAACTTCTGGAAGATCAAGTCCTTCTCGTAACAAGTTAATCCCTACAATAACATCAAAATCTCCAAGTCTGAGTTTCCGAATAACTTCAAGCCTCTCTAAAGTATCTAATTCAGAATGCAAATAAGCAGCTTTAATGCCAGAGTCAATTAAATACTCTGTCAGTTCCTCTGACATTTTTTTTGTTAATGTTGTAACAAGAACACGCTCATTATTTTTAGCGCATAATTGAATTTGTTCAATTAAGTGATCGATTTGTCCTTTAGTAGAATGTATTTCAGTAACGGGATCTACAAGACCTGTAGGTCTAATAATTTGTTCAACTACTTTTTCAGCCCGATTCAATTCATAGTCACCTGGCGTTGCAGAAACATAGACTATTTGATTAGCTCTTTGATTAAATTCTTCAAAATTTAATGGCCTATTATCTAATGCAGAAGGTAATCTAAAACCATAATCTACAAGTGTTTTTTTTCTTGAAATATCACCATTATACATTCCGCGAATTTGTGGAATAGTTATATGAGACTCATCAATAAATATAAGCCAATCATCAGGAAAATAATCTAAAAGTGTCCAGGGAGTCGACCCTGCTTCCCTTCTAGATAAATGCCTCGAATAATTTTCAACGCCACTGCAATAACCCATAGTTCTTAATGTTTCTAAATCAAATTTGGTCCTTTCATAAATCCGCTGTGCTTCTAGAACTTTATTGTCTGATTTAAACTGATCAACTTGCTGGTTGAGTTCATTTTCAATATCATGTAATGCCAATTCAAGTCTGTCACGAGATGTAACAAAGTGTTTTGCAGGATATAAGGCATACGAATCCATATTGTGAGTAATTTCTCCTGTTACTGGATCTAATATAGAAATTTTTTCTATTTCATCGCCCCAAAAATCAATTCGTATTGCATGTGTTTCATATACGGGAAATACCGTAATCGAATCTCCTCTCACTCGAAAAGTTCCTCTTTCATTGCTTATATCATTTCTTGTATATTGCATGCTAATAAATTGCCTGATTAAGGAATTGCGATTAATTTTTCTGCCAATATAAAACTTTGCAATAAATTCTTCATATTCTCCTGGTGCTGCCAATCCATATATGCATGAAACTGACGCAACAATGATCACATCTCTTCTTTCAAACAATGCCCTTGTTGCAGCATGTCTCATTTTATCAATTTCATCATTAATGCTTGCGTCTTTATCAATATAAGTATCAGTCCTTGGCACATACGCTTCAGGTTGATAATAATCATAATATGACACAAAATATTCTACGGCGTTGTTAGGAAAAAAATCACGAAACTCAGTCACTAACTGTGCAGCTAAGGTTCTGTTATGAGCAATTACTAAAGAAGGTTTTTGAACATTGTTAATGATATTAGCCATAGTATATGTTTTGCCGGAACCTGTTGTGCCTAATAAAACTTGTTCGGGTTGATTATCTAAAATGCCTCTAGTTAACTTTTCAATAGCATTCGGTTGATCGCCTGTGGGATTAAACGGAGAAACAAGCTCAAATGGATTCGTAGTTTTAGTATCACTATTTACAAAATTATTTTTAGACATAAAAACCTTTAATTAATTTTTTATTTCTCTAAAGCTAATCTTAGAATCTCTTCAAGGGTGTTTGTTTCTGGGTAAAGCTGACGAATGTTTAAAATCATCCTCTCAGATTCACGTTTATTAAAATCTAAAGCAATTAAAGCATCAATCGCATCATTCCAAACAGGTGACATAGCATCTTTTTCATCAATAGACACTTCATGCCCTGCAGGAATTAAATCTGTCAATTTTCCATTCAGTTTTGCAACAATAGTTTTTGCAATTTGTTGGCCAACACCTTGTAATTTAGTTAGGCCTTCTACATCTTGATTCTCGATTAATAAAATAACATCATCTATATGCATAGATAGCATTTTTACAGCCTTGATAGGACCAAAGCCAGGAACTGCTAAAAATTTCTTAAAAAAACTTCGTTCTTTTTCTGTTAAAAAACCGACTATAATTGGCAAAGGATTTCTTTCTGCAACATGATAATACGTATAAAGAAAGCATTCATCCGAATCCACTAAAGCTTCAAAAGAATGTACGGAATATTTAGGAACAATAATTTCATAAATAACGCCATTTACATTGAGCCAAATTACACTGTCTATTAAATCAACTTTTTGCAACGTGCCTTTTAAGCCTGCCAGCATAACACCCTCACTTCACAATTACCATTCATGAATTCTAGTCAAAGCAATAGCTATTGCATCACTAGTATCATACAACAATTTTTTTTCATTAATAGGTACTAAAGCTTGAACCATTTCTAAAACTTGTTGTTTATCAGCTTTGCCGTAACCAGTAATTGATTCTTTTATTTCTGTTGGAGCATAAGAAAAAATATCGATTTCATTCATTGATGCAGCAAGAACTGCAACTGTCCTTGCCTCTGCAACAGAAATAGCAGACCTGACATTTTTACTAACGAATTGACTTTCAATTGCAACTTCTTTTGGATGATATTGAATCATTAAATTATTAATTTCAGTGAAAATGTAATGCAGTCTTTCAAAATGGTTAATTTTAGGGCTCGTTTTTAAATAATGTGCTTGTAAAACTTCATGATCTCTGCCGTTTGAACGAATAATGCCATAGCCAGTTGTAGCAAGACCTGGATCAATTCCCATAACAGTTACAAAATTTTCTTGATGATTTTTAATCATTCTATTAATTCCATTCCAGATCAATTATTATGCTAATATTTGATCTGGAATTGCAATGTTAGATTGCACCCTAGACACATCATCCAGATCATCTAGTGCTTCCAATAATTTAATTGTTTTACGAACATCGTTTTCGTCAAGCTCGAGTAAGTTATCAGCAATGCGAGTAATCTCCATTGAGTCAATAGAAATATTTTGTTGAGCTAATTCCAAGCGCACCTTCTCCAGTGTTGAAGCATCTGTAACGATCTCAATATTATTATTTTCAATATTAATATCTTCTGCACCACTATCTATAGCTGCCAACTGCACAGACTCTAGATCGCCTTGAAAGTTTTCTATCCTTAATAATCCTTTAGTTTTAAATTGCCAAGCAACTACACCGGATTCACCAAGATTGCCATTATTTCTATTAAATGCTAATCGTACCTCAGAAGCAGTTCTGTTTTTATTATCTGTTACCGCATCAACGATAATTGCACTCCCTCCTGGCCCATAGCCTTCGTATGTAATCTCTTCAAGCTGATTTGCTTTATCTACTCCGGAAGCTTTTTTGATTGCTCGCTCTATATTAGCATTTGGCATGTTTGCGTCTTTTGCTTTTTGTATAGCTAATCTTAAAGATGAATTACTCTCAGGCTGATCACCTGTTTTTGCTGCAAGCGTTATGTCGCGACTTAACTTGGTAAATAATTTACCTCTTTTTGCATCAAGTGCACCTTTTTTATGTTTAATAGACGACCACTTGGAATGACCTGACATAACTGCTCCAATATCATGTTATTAATTCTATATTATCAATTAACCTTGTGCTTCCAAAGCGCACTGCAACTAACATTAATGCATCATTATTTATACTACCATTAGTAGGAGTAAAAGTTGCTTGATCTACAACTGAAACATAATCAATATTTTTTGTAATTGATGGATGAAGAGACTCAATAAATACAGAAGTTATCACTTCTGTATCACATGAACCATTTTGAAACTCTATTTTGGCATTTAAGAGGCCTTGATATATTGTTGCTGCAAATGCTTTTTCAGTTTTACTCAAATAACTATTGCGAGAAGACAGAGCTAATCCATTGCTTTCTCTAACAATCTCACAAGCATGTAGATTTACAGACAATGCTAATTGTTCAATCATTAATGAAATAATTTTTAATTGCTGAGCATCTTTTTTTCCTAAAAAAATACCATCAGGCCGTACCAATGATAATAATCGATGAACAACTTGTATTACTCCATCAAAATGCCCGGGACGTAAAGCGCCCTCTAATTTAGTTGTCAATGGTGAAGAGAAACTCACTGGCATATGATCATCGGGATATATATCTAAGACTGAAGGTAAATATAAGAAGTTAACATTGTGTTTTTCAAGAATTTTTATGTCATTATTTTCATCCCTAGGGTACTGATCAAAATCTTCATTGGGTCCAAACTGTGTAGGATTTACAAAAATAGACACTACTGTATTCTCATATATTTTTTTTGAAGCTTCAATTAATGAGGTATGCCCCTCATGCAATGAACCCATCGTTGGCACAAAACCAAGATTTCCATTGTTGTTTCGTAAAAGAACATTTAATTCAAAATTATTTCTTGCTATTTCCATAAAATTAATTTATCTAATGTTCTTGAGATTGATTGACAGGAGATGAATTATCAATGGTGCCAGCTGTAGTTTCATTATTAATCATTTTTTGAATCAATTCGATATTTCTATCTTCCATAAAGAATGATTCATCAGCATTTGGAAAACTTTTATCTTGTACTGCTGCTTTATATTGATTGATGGCATCACCGAGCAATTTACCAGCATCAACAAATTTGCGAGCATGTTTTGGATTAAATTCTTCATAGAGTCCCAAAATATCATGAAATACTTGAACCTGCCCCGAGCAATAAGGTCCTGCTCCAATTCCTATAGTTGGAATAGATAATCTAGTTGTAATCATATGTGATAATGCAGCAGGTATAGTTTCTAATACAACAGAAAAAGCTCCTGCTTCTTCTAAGCTCTTAGCATCAGAGATTAATTTCACTGCACTGCGTGGCGTTGTGCCTTGAATTTTATGACCACCTAATGTATTAACAGATTGTGGAGTAAGTCCTATATGACCCATTACTGGGATACCAGACTGCACTAATTTTTCAACAGTGCCTGCAATTCTTGCACCGCCTTCAAGTTTCACTGATGAAGCACCAGTTTCTTTCATTATGCGTGTCGCATTTTTCATGGCATCTTGCCAACCACTCTGATATGTGCCAAAGGGCATGTCAGCAACGACATGGGCACGATTTGTAGAAGCCACAACTGGTTTGGTATGATGAATTATATCATCAATAGTTACAGGGACTGTAGAGTCATATCCAAGTACAACCATGCCCAAGCTATCACCTACTAATAAGAAATCTATCCCAGCTTGCTCAGCAAGAGATGCTGATAAAGCATCATAAGCAGTCAACATGACTATCTGCTCATCTTTATCTTTGCGTGCTTGTATTTGTAAAGTGGTAATTCGTTTCATTGCAACCTCCATTGTGCATAAAACAAATGGGGGCAATGTTGCACACTCCATCTGTCTCAGTAATTAAATCTAAGCAGATTACCATGCTTTTCATATTAACATTTCTAATGGTAAAGGAAGATGTCGGTATGTCAAGGCGTCAAAATTAAAAAATTTACTCGTTTTGACACTTCGGACAATAAAATGTACCTCTTCCTGCAATGCGAATTTTTATTATTAATGTTTTGCATCTAATGCACGGTTCTCCATTTCGCCCATAAACAGCAACTTTTGTTTGGTGGTAACCCTGATTACCCTCCAAATCCATATAATTGTTTATTGAAGTACCTCTATTTGATATTGAATTATTTAAAACAATTTTTATTGAACTACATAATTGGAAAATTTGTTTTTTCTTTAAAGATGCAGCAGGCGCCAGAGGGCTAATTTTTGCATCCCAGCAAGCTTCATCAGCATAAATATTACCGATTCCGGCTGCAATTTTTTGATCAAGTAAGGCCGCTTTGATGGATGATTGTTTACGTTTTAACTGATTTGCAAGAAATTCTACATTAAATTCATCGGAAATAGCATCTGGGCCTAATTTGGTTCTTAGAATATCTAAGCTATCAACAACATCTATAGTGCCGAATTTTCTAATATCCATAAAAGAAATTGCTGTGTTATCAGAAAAAATAATACGAATCTTCTCATATCTTAACTGTTTATCTTTACGATTTGAAATACTCATTGAGCCAGTCATTCGTAAATGCATAATTAAGAATTTCTTTTCTGATAAATGGAAAATAATATACTTACCATGACGAGATAAGTGATTGATAGTATTATTCATCAGTCTTTTTTTGAAATATACGGGGGTATGCTGAATAAATAAACGCTCTGATCCAGGAAATATCTTCAATGTAGTTATTTTTTTATTTATTACATTCGAAAATAAGTCTTTAACAATAGTTTCGACCTCAGGTAGCTCAGGCATCAGCCTTCATCTCTCCCCAAGATTTACCGTATTTTCTTTCAATGACTAGAGGTACGTCAAGAAGCATAGATGGCATTAATCGTTCAGCTAGATCAGTAATAATATCCAGTTCTTTTTCAGGTACGTCAAATATCAGCTCATCATGAATTTGCAATAACATAGTAGAGTTCAAGCCTTCTTCTTGCAGATTTGTCAATTCTTCATGAATATCATTCATTGCTTGCTTGATAATATCTGCGGCAGTACCTTGCACTGGCATATTAATTGCTATTCTTTCAGCAGCAAGTTGTAAATTTTTATTTTGTGAATTGATATTTGGAATATACCTTCTGCGACCTAATAATGTTTCAACAAAACCATTAGTACTAGCATCTTTGATTATTTTCTTTTTCCATTTATTCACTTGAGGATAAGCTGCAAAATAATTCTCAATTAACTGTTCTGCTTCATCTCTAGAAATATGCTGTCGTTGCATTAATCCATGCGCACTAAGACCATAAATAATACCAAAATTGAACACTTTTGCAGCGCGCCTATGTTCATCATGAACTTGATCTGCTGATATATCGAATAATTTTGAGGCAGTTTCTGTATGTATGTCTCTGCCATCAATAAATGATTGAATCAAGCTTTGATCTTTGCTTAAATGAGCAAGCACGCGAAGCTCAATTTGTGAATAGTCAAATGATACAAGGACATTATTTTTTCTATCTGATGTAATAAATGCATCACGTATTTCTCTACCTATTTCAGATCTAACAGGAATATTTTGCAGATTAGGATCATTTGAAGTTAACCTGCCAGTTGTTGTTGAAGTTTGTGAAAATATTGTATGTATATTACCGGAGATTTGTGAGATTTGATCAGGCAATGCATCGGCATAAGTTGTTTTAATTTTCATCAACTCTCTCCATTGTAAGATTTCCTTAATCACAGGGTGACTTGATGAAATTGAATCTAATGCTTGAGCATCCGTACTCCAGCTTGTTTTATTTTTCTTTGTTTTTGGTAAGGATAAATCATCAAATAATATGGAGGCAAGTTGTTTTGGAGAACTGATCAAAAACTCACGACCAGCATGCTTGTATATAGTTTTTTCAATATTGATTAGAGATTTCTCTAATTTAGAAGATAGATCCAGTAGCAACTGCTTGTCTACTCCAATGCCTTGCAATTCCATTTTTAATAAGACCTCTAAATGAGGCATGTCTACTGTTTGAAATATATTAAGTAGATCAATTTCTTTTAATGATTTGATAAATTTTTGTCTTAAAGAAAATAATAACTTTGCCCTGCTGCAAATAAATTGACTGAGAGCATCATTGGACAAGTCGAATGCATTTACTTGGTTTTTTCCTTTGCCAAACAAGTTTTCTTCAGTCTGTGCATCTGCAGATATTTCACGAAGAATAATATTTTCAAGTGAGCTATTTGTAAAACCTAATAAATAATCAGCCAAAAGTGTATCAAATTGGATTCTAGGAAAGATAACTCCTGGCAATCTAGCATTGAATAATCTTATTAATTTTTTTGCATCATGCGTAATAATATTAATATCGATTTTTTGTAAATCATCAAAAAAGTTAGTTAAGGCAACGTCTTCATCATTTTTTGTTTTTTTATTGTTATAACTGAGATCAATATAAAACTCTCTATTGCCTTCAACGCTAAACCCTAAGCCAACAAGTTCATTTTCGCCGTCTTTCGTTTGTTGCTCTATGCAAAGCATTGCAATATTTTGATTTTTTTCTAATGTACTAATAATTTTTGATAGATCATGCAATTGGATATGTTCAACTATTACTTTTAAATCATTTTGATCAATTTTTGTATCCGTATGTTCGGTCCCTGGTAGCTTATCAAGCAAAGAATAAAATTCAACTTCATCAAATTTTTCTTTAACTTCTTGAAAAATAAAATTGCCATATTGTGCAGCTACTAAATCAATTTGTAAGTCTGGAACTTCAATTTCTATTGTTGCAAGTTTTTTTGCTGTGAATGCATCGTTTTTATTTTCAATTAAAAGTTTTTTTGTTCTTTCAGGTTCTACGTGATCAATATTTTTATAAATATTTTCAATATTGCCCCATGCATCAATTAGTTTTTTTGCGCCTTTATCTCCAATGCCTTTGACACCTTTGATATTGTCAGATTTATCTCCTACAATCGCTTTGTAATCTATTAAAGTCAATGGATCAAAGCCATAATTGTCTGTAAATTGTTTATCATCATATAACACATAATCACCTTGAAACGGCCTTAATAAGTGAACGGTTACGCCCGGTTCTATAAGCTGTAATAAATCTTTATCTAATGTCACTATCTTTACATCAACATCTGCTTGAATTGCTTGCTTGGCTAACGTTCCTATAACATCATCAGCTTCATACCCAATCATTTCAATTTTAGGTATTTTAAGGACAGATAAAATTTCTTCTACTCTTTTGATTTGTACAGGTAAATCATCGGGGGCAGGTGGTCTATTTTGTTTATATTCTGTATCAATAGCATCTCGAAACGTCTTGCCCCTTGCATCCCAAGCTGCAATTAAATACTCAGGTTGATTATCATCGATCACTGAAAACAATGTTTTAAAATATCCATAAGCAGCCCAAGTTGGCTCATTTGTTTTACTAGTGCGCATTTGCATTTTTTCTAAAGCAAAATACGAACGAAAAATTAATGCATATGAGTCTACAATGATCAGGGAGGATTTCTTGTTATTTTTTTTTGCAACCATATCTTTATTCTACTATGCTTTACAAAAATCTGATATATCTACTAAGCAGCATAAACAGATTCAGCTAGACAAACTTGTGATAACAGATTCAAGAATTTCAATTGCCTGCTTTATATCTTTGTCATTGATATCGATATGTGTAACAATTCTAACTTCTTGTTTTGATTTTGGTCGAGAAACATAAAGACCTTTGTCAGCAAGAATTTTTTCAAATTTATCACCATCTATGTTATTTAATCGAAAGTAAACAATATTTGTTTCAACTTCATCGACATTAATTTCGATTTGAGAAAATTTTGATAATGCAAGAGCAATTATCTTTGCATTGTCGTGATCGTCAATAAGTCGTTGAACATTATTTTGCAAAGCATATTCTGCTGCACTCGCAATAATCCCTACTTGGCGCATGCCACCACCCAAATTTCTTCTCATGATACGTGCTTGCTTTATAAATTCATCATCTCCACATAATACTGATCCTATGGGCGCGCCCAGTCCTTTTGAGAAACAAAAGCTTACGGAGTCAACTTTTTGGGTTAAGCTGGCTACTTCACAATTTAGCGCATGAGCTGCGTTAAAAATACGCGCACCATCCATATGGACTTTAGAATTTAGTCCATAAGCGCGGGTAGAAATTTCTGATAAATATTTTTCATCCAGCACCCTGCCTCCGCAACGATTATGAGTATTTTCAATACATATTACTGCTGGATCTGCAACTTTATCTTCTTCAAATTTTTCTAAATCAGCATTTGATAGCTTTCCATCGATTTCATTTGCAACAGAGATCAAATGAATGCCTCCTAATTGTGTTGCTCCAAGGCCTTCATGCCATAATATATGTGATTCAGAACCCACAATTGCCGCTTTGCGATTTTGGCAATGAACCAATAGTGCAATTAAATTAGCCATAGTTCCACTTGGAACAAATAAAGCAGCATCCTTATCTACGGTTTTAGCAGCTAAATGTTCTAAACGTTGAACTGTAGGGTCATCGCCAATAACATCATCACCCACTTCTGCTGCTTGAATCACTTTCCTCATTGAATCATTTGGCTTTGAAACAGTATCTGAGCGCAAATCAATCATCGCAGTATCCAATTTATAAATGAAGTAAAATTTGTTGTTTACAGGATCTCTTGAGAATCTTTTTCCCAAAGAGTTTCGTAGCCATCGCCTCCCATAATAGCAAGTAAGAGATCAGCTCTTTCTAATTGAACAGCTTCAGCAATTACTTTGTCACAAGTTTCTTGAAATATATCTCCGCCTAACGAAACCATTCGGTCATTAATTTTAGTCCAGACTCCAAGTTCTCTCATGAGTTCTACTTTTCTAGGCCATTCAAATACTGTAATCTGTTCGGGAAGTTTCATGCTTGGGCGCTCTCGCTGTAAATATAAATATCTTTCTTCAGCACTTTTTACTTTTGGTACAAGCTTAATTATTGGCAATTCATTATCTGAAGTACGAGCATCAACTAACAAGCGTTTATCAATGAGGTTAAACCTAATAATGAATACGTCTGAATTTTCAACTACAGAATAAATTGCATCTAAATCAATACCAAGATCGTGGTCCATGATAATAACCCCCCCATATGAAATGCTTGAAGCATTGTCTAAATTATATCAAAGGAAATAATTTAAAACTAGGAACAAAATAAATATATGCTTAATGAACAATCAAGGAATTTTAAAAGTTCGATTCAAAATTGGTATAGAGATTAGTCCAGTCATTTGTACTCCAAATAAAAAGATTACTGCTCCCGTTATCTGATTGATAACTTTCAAATTGTCTAAAAGAAAACTTCCCATAATGCCAGCTGAAGTACCTAATAAAACAAAAATTGAGGTAAATCCAATTATAAAAAAGGAGGCGTGAACGACGGGCGAAAAAGAGATCAAGCCATTTTTTTGAGATTGGCTATTAATTACCTCTCCGCTTAAATTAATTAAATAGACAGGAACAAGAGGGAGGACGCAAGGAGAGAAGAACGATAATATTCCTGCCGCTACAGCTACTACTGGACCATACAATTTATCAACATCATTAGACAAAGTTGATTCAAGATTGAGAACTGATTCTAGAATTCCAAATTTAATAAAAAAACTATTTAATGAACTGAAATTACCAGTGATTAACAAAAGGCCTAACATGCAAAAAATGAGACCGAAGATAATCATTATTTTTTCAGAATATGGCATTATGCGCTTAAATATATCTTGAAAAAAACTTGTGAATATCGCAAACAATAAAAACCATACACCTAAGCCCAAAGAATAACAAGCAAGCAAGAAAGAACCTTGTAAGGCTGAACCAGAAGAGGCGGCCATAGTGAGAAGTATACCCAAAATTGGACCTATGCACGGGGTCCAGGCTGCAGCAAATGTTACGCCTACGGATGCAGATCTTAAATAGCTGTAATTTTTACTCACGATGCTAACCAATTCCTAAAATATTTTTTCTTGCAATTTCATATTTTTCTTTAGCGCGAATTTCTCTATTTAATGCTCCTTTTATTTTTGCAGGATCTTTCGTTGCGCTTTCATCAAATAAAATATGATGCAGCTTTTCAGCAGCATTTTGCCAGTAAGCAAAAGCTTCTAAATAACTATCAATTTCTTCAGCTTTTTTATTCATCATAAAGAAAATGATAACAATATTTATAATAAAGCTCTATTGCAATGGTAAAATATGCCTATTAGTCTTACATAAAAAGAAGGTGCGTTATGAAAAAAAGATCTTTAGGAAATTCAGATTTATTAGTTTCCGAAATAGGCATAGGCGGTAATAATTTTGGACGTAAATGTGATATTGAGCAAACTCAAAATATTCTTAATGCAGCTCTTGAATTAGACATCAATACTGTTGATACAGCAGATATTTATGGTGGAGGGGGAGTTTCTGAAGAATATGTTGGCGCAGCAACAAAAAATAATCGTGACAAATGGGTAATAATGACCAAATTTGGAGCACCAACAATACCTGGGACAAGTCCTCATACCTCCATGGAACCATCTGCAACTAAAGAATATATCAATTTCGCAGTTGAGGCTTCTTTAAAAAGATTGCAAACAAATTATATTGATGTCTATCAAGTGCATTTTCCTCACGAAGAAGTACCCAGTGAAGAAACAATGTCTGCGCTCAATGAATTAGTCGTTTCTGGAAAAGTGCGTTATATTGGTTGTTCAAATTATAAAGTTTGGCATATGGTAGAGTCACAAAATATTGCTACATCCAAAGGTGCTGCGCAATTTATCTCATCTCAACCACCATACAGCTTAATTGACAGGCGCATCGAAAAGGAGCATGTTCCAGCATGTGAAAGATATGGCATAGGCATTATTCCCTATAGCCCACTAGCTAGCGGGTTACTTACTGGAAAATACCAAAAAGGAAAACCTGCTCCAAAAGGTTCTAGGTTTGAAGAATCGACAACTTCTGGATATGCAACTAGATTTCTGAATGATAGGAATTTTGAAATTCTTAACAAGCTTGAAAAATTTGCACAAGAAAAAGATGTAAAATTATCCCATCTTGCAATTCAATGGCTTTTGACGCAAAAGCATGTATCTACAGTTATTGCTGGAGTAACTTCAATTGAACAACTGCAAGATAATGTTAAAGCAGTTAATATAGCTCTCGATGAGGATGACTTAGCAGTAATCAATGAAATTACAAAATAAACATTGGTGCCCCCAAGGGGAATCGAACCCCTGTTTCCGCCTTGAGAGGGCGATGTCCTAGCCGCTAGACGATGGGGGCAAGCTAGATTTACTTGGTGACCCCACGGAGAATCGAACTCCGATTTGCAGGTTGAAAACCTGCCGTCCTAACCGTTAGACGATGGGGCCATGAAAAAATTTTACCAGTGAAATTTCTTCGGATCATTAAAAAATGAAAAATTCTTCATGTCTTAAAAAAATAGAACGCCTTCAAAAAAATGAAAGCGTTCTATTATTTTAATAAGCTGTCTTAGTTAGCTTCTGCAGTTGTGCCTGCAAAGAAACCAGACTTAGATTGAGCTTTCTTTTTAGCAGCTTCTAGAACTGCTTTTTTAGCATCTTGCTTAGCTGCAGTTCCTGCAAAGAAGCCAGAGTTTGCTTGCTTTTCAGCTTTTGCAACATCAGCTTTTGCTTCTTCAAGCACAGCTTTCTTTTCAGCTGCTTTCTTTTCATCTTGAGCATTGACTAAGCTTGCTTGCGCTTGTGCCTGCTCAGCTGAACCAGGTGCTGCTTTTGCAAAGTCAGCTTGGAATTTTGCAATTGCAGCGTCCTTTTCTTGAACAGCTGCTTGCGCTTGAGCTGCTTGTGCATCAGTCTTTGCAACATTTGCATCTCGAGCTGCTGCCTCTGCTGCAACCTTGGCTGATTTAATATTCGCAGCGGACTCAGATTCTTTCAGAGTACTACCACCAAAGAACCCAGCCTTAGCATTCGCTTCAGCTGCTGCTAATTTCTCAGTAACTTCTAAGCGTTCCTTAGCAGCTTCTGCTGATACTTTTTCAGCCTGTGCTGCAGTTACAAGAGCTGCTGCTTTGTCAGCTTCACCCTTAGCTACATTAAAATCTAAAGCTGCTGCTGATCCTGGAGCAGCGCCTGCTGCTGCTGCAGTTGCTGCTGCTAAGGCAGCTGTTGCTGCTGCTTGATCGGCTGCTGCTTTATCTACTGTTGCTGCTGCTTTTGTAACATCTGCTGCAGCAAGATTAACAGCTGCTTTTGCAACATCAGCTGCTTCTTTAGTAGCTTTGTATGCTAAGTCAGCTCTAGCTGCTGCTGAAAGATCTGCTGTCGCTGCAGAGATTGGTACAGCTGGTGCAGTTGTAAGTGCACCACCTGCTGCTAATCTAGCAGCTTTTTCAGCTACTGATGATTCTGTTGCAGCTGCAGTTCCACCAAAGAAACCAACTTTCACTGGTGCTGGTGGAGGTGCTGTAGCAGAAGTTAAATCATATTGAGCCGCTGCAGCTGTTGCATTTGCTGCTTCTCGAGCTGCTGCTGCTTCTGCAGATTCACCTTCTACTGGAGGTGCTGCTGTAAACGGAGCTCCTGCTGGGCCACCTAATGGACCAGGTCCTGTTTCACCTGCTCCTTTAAAGAAGAAGTCA